>WSSedL1CaDRAFT_10000319_pt1 | contig 33608 bp, 24 predicted proteins | sample WetSurSL1Cattail_FD_9464 | JGI IMG/M metagenome (IMG submission 9464)
ACTATTGTTTACAGCGGATAATAATACTGCCCCTTTTATTAAAACACATAATAAAATATTTTTTCGCTTTTTAGATTATAAATGGAGTTTCAGTAAGTCAATTGCAAAATCATCTAATTTTATCTTCAATTTTTAACGACAAAACTTACCGCTTTTTAAAATAACTATCAATAAAGATTTCGACAAGCACGAAGAACAGTTAATCAAAATCCCCAGATTTTTGTAAAGCAGCCTTATATTTTGCTGCTTTAATTATTGCTTTTTCTTAAAAACAGTTGGGAATATATTCTTTTTAAATTATTTTACAAAAACATAATTACATATTTAATCATTTAGTCAGGATGCAAAATGAAAACATCGTTCTTAACTTTAACTCTTGCAGGCGCTTTATTATTTGGCTCTATTGATATTATGCCGCAGGATAAAGACGTAAAGGCTCCAAAGCCTCCTAAACAGGAACAGAATATCGACCAGCCAAGACCTCCGAAAGAAGGCAAAAAGAAAATCAAACGTCCTAAAAAAATGAAGGCTCCAAAGCCTCCTAAACAGGAACAGAATATCGACCAGCCAAGACCTCCAAAAGGAGATAACGAAAAACCCAAAGAGCCAAAACCTCTAAAGGAAGGCAAAAAGAAAGCTAAAACTCCTAAGCCTGAAGCTCCTGGACAAGAAAAATAGTTTATCGTTTTTCGCAATTATTAATAAGCCGCCCCGATTTATTGGGACGGCTTATTAAATTTTTTTTATTTCGAATTATAAATTCGCTTTTTAACGTTTTTTCATCCGCTACAAAACAAGAACCGCTTTAGTTACAAAATCTTTTATTTTTCCGTTGTTTTAACAGCCAATCATAAATCTCCTGTTTTTCAAATAAAGATGTAATATCATGACCTGCATTCTCAACTTGCGTAAATGTTACGTTTCCATCACAACTGTTTAATCTATTTACTAACCGCTCTGTTTCGTTTATACTAACAACAGTATCCGCCGTGCCATGAAAAGTCCAAATAGGTATTTTGTTTATGCGGCAAATATCCAACGAATCGTTACAGCCGCCGCATAAAGGAACTATTGCCGCAATTATTTCAGGAAAGTCCATTGCAGCATGCCAGGAACCATATCCTCCCATGCTTATCCCGGTTACGTAAATTCTGTTTTTATCAATCCTGTATTTTGAGGTCAGCTCCTGATACAACAAATCAAACCAGTTTATCCTTGACCAGTAAGTTGTGTCGGGGCATTGCGGCATGGCAATAATAAAATTATAATTATGTCCTTTATCAATTAAATACGGCAATCCATACGTTTTAAGTTTATTTAGATCGGAACCGCGTTGAGACCCTCCATGAAGATAAATTACAAGCGGAAGAGAATCTGTTCCATTTGAATATTCTTTTGGCTGATACAATAAGTAATTGCACTTAATTTTGGGCTTAACGCTATTTTGCGGATAAATACAACCGCCGATTCCTATAAAAAGAACGATTAAATAAATAAGCTTATTTTTCATTAAGATACCCTATTTAGCGACATGTTGTAAACGCTAATTTTATTTTGCATTTTTAATTTCTACGTCTTTATCTTTAATATCGGTTATAAAATCAACCCCGTTTTCTACAAAGACGCTTTTCAGCTCCTTATTTGAAGGCGACGCAGGAGCGTTTATGTTAGTAAGTTTTAACCCCGAATATTTATTAATATGAACGCCGTATTTAAAATAATCTTCCTTTACGTTATCCCATCGGACGTTAAAGTTATTAACTGATAGGTTCTTTACCTGCTCCGCATAAAACGCCGAAATATCCGATGCAAAAAGCTGATGATCGCCTGAACAGCCGCGCAAATCTATATTGCCTCCGGCGACGCCGTTGAGTTTGCTTTCTAGAAAGACGAAAGAAACGTTTTCAAATTTTACGTCTTCAATTATGCTTTCGTCAGTTCCATATAGCAGTATGCCGGACTCCCCTTTGCATGTTACATCCCTAAATAAAACGTTTTTAATCTTTCCTAATTTTTCTTTATCGGTTCCTCTAACTGCGGAAATATGAATCGGTTCGCCATTGCCCCACCAATCGCCCGTATGCAGGCGGGTTTCAATATTGATATTTGTAAAGGAAATATTTTCAAGACTCCCTTCGTCTCTTAGAAATATTCCGATCCCTCTGTTTGAATTAGTAATGTTGATATTGCTTATATTTATATTCTTAACGCTATTCTGATCCTGATAACCTATCCTTATGCCGCTTGAACGGGATTGCAGATTACAATTTGTAACGTTTATATTTCCGCTAGGATGGCGCAAATCAAAATATCCGGGCAATTCAAAATGATGCGCAAATCCTGTAATAACAATAGCGTCGTCTCCGGTGCGTATATCGCAATTTGCCACCGTAACATTGGAACAGGAAGTAATATCTATGCCGTCGCTATTTGGGGTGGACATGCTGTTCCAGATTTTTAATCCGTTAATTGTCACGCCGTCGCAATCTACAAGATGAAACGTCCAGAACGGCGACTTGGTAAATATAACATCGCGCACTAAGACATTTTTACATTCAGAAAAAATAACCATTTGCCTTGGTCTGTCTTTAGGAACTACAGGGCCGTCGCCAATACCAGACTCTACAAAGCGGTAATTATCTTTTTGTCTGGTGTTTTTTGTTCCGTCTTTATCAATGGATTTAGCCTTATCCCAGATAAAAAACGCTTCTTCATTCCCGTTAATGGAACCCTGCCCGGTTATAGAAACATTTTCAGCTTTATGCGCGTATATTATTCCGTATAGCGAAGGCGAACTAAAAATAGGCGATTGGTAAAAACGGTAGTCTGCAAGATTGCCGCTCCCTTTTAATATTGCGCCCGATTCAAGATAAAGGTTTACATTTGATTTAATATCCAGCGTTCCAGTAATAAAAATTCCGGTTGGAATAATTACCGTCCCTCCGCCATTGGCATTACAGGCGTCTATAGCTTTTTGAATGCTAATAGTGTTAAGAGTTTTGTTATCCGAAACCGCGCCGTAATCGGCAATATTATATTTTTGCGAATAAAGCGTTATAGACAGCAATAACCAGACAAATATAAAACCGTTAAATCTCTTCATCCAGAAACCTCTTATTATTTTAGCAAATAATTTTTGCACAAAACGAACGTCCAGTAAATTTTTGCGCAATATTAGTAGGTAATATTAATAATAAATTTTTTAAGCGGCAATTGTTAATTGAACTATCACATCATGCAGGTATACAATAGCGGAAAATTCTTTTTAATAAGCATAATCTTTTATAATTTTCATTTATTGAAAATAAAAGAATAAGCATACAGATATGGACACAGAAATAAGCTCTCCCAAACGCTCCTACGCGCTCGACGCATTAAGGGGTTTTGCAATTCTTACAATGCTGCTATCAGGGCAAATCCCTTTTGGCGTATTGCCTTCGTGGATGTATCATGCGCAGGTTCCGCCGCCGCTTCATAAATTTATGCCCGGTTTGGCTGGCATCACATGGGTTGATTTGGTTTTTCCATTTTTCCTTTTTTCGATGGGAGCCGCTATTCCTCTTTCCATTTCAAGAAAAATTGAAAAAGGCGTTCCGCAATATAAAATTATTAGTTCTATTATTTTAAGAGGTTTTATTCTTGTCGGCTTCGCTATTTTCGATCTCCATATAAGACCCGGAGAAATGAAAGCAGCGCCTGATATAGCTACGTATTTATATGCTTTGTTAGGTTTTCTTCTTTTGTTCCCGGCTCTTGCAAGATTTCCATACAAAATGAGTCCCGTTATAAGCGCGCTAATAAAAGTATGCGGAGTAGTTGGGATTGTGGTTTTTCTTGCCCTTGTAAGATACCCTGACGGAAGCGGTTTTATAGCCGAACGAAGCGATATCATTTTATTAGTGCTCGCCAACATAGCTATTTCAGCTTCCCTAATCTGGTACTTTACCCGTTCTAATTTATTGCTAAGGCTTGGCATACTTGGTTTTCTGTTTGCGGCCAGACTTATTCACACTGAACTAAGCTGGGGTAAATGGCTATGGCATAGCACGCCTCTCCCCTGGTTTGGCATGCTTTATTTTCAGCAGTATTTATTTATAGTTTTACCGGGAACAGTAATTGGCGATTTAATTTTAAAATGGATGAAGTCCGACACAGCGCTAAAGCAAAATGAAACCGTTAAGGAATGGAGTAAAAGCTCTCTTATTGTAATTGCAGGAATTATGTTTATTTTTGTTTTGGCTTGTCTTGTAGGGCTTAAATCAAGACTCGTCTTTGAAACCTTATTAGGCTCCATTGGATTAATGCTAATTACATGGGGGCTTATTTCTAAAGCAAAAACGCCGACTGAAATATTTATCAGAAAGATATTCCAATGGGGTTCCTATCTTCTTTTACTTGGCTTAGCCTTTGAACCTTACGAAGGCGGCATAAAAAAAGATCACCCCACAATGAGTTATTACTTTGTTACTGCGGGGCTTGCTATATTTATGCTTATAGCGTTTACTATAATAATTGACGTCTTTAAGAAAAAGAAATGGGTGCAATTACTGATTAATAACGGGCAAAACCCAATGATAGCCTATGTTGGTATAACAAACCTTATGCCCCCTATACTAGGCATTACAGGATTAGGCGTATTCTTAGACTCAATGTTCCCTACTCCATGGTTAGGAGTATTAAAGGCGGTAATGATTGTGCTTACGCTTGCCCTTATTGTAAGCTTCTTTACTAAACGAAAAATCTTCTGGCGTACGTAGAAAGTTTGTCGAAAAGTTTTATTTGCTTTTCACGCGTCATAAATCTATTTTCACACCCAGTTTATTAGGAGATTATGATGCCTTATTTATGTAATTTTAAGACTATACCCGGACTATATGAATATCTTACTGAGGAGCATTCAAAGACCGCCGTTTACCCGGCTCTTAAGTACAAAACTGGCGGTAAGTTTACAGGTATAAGTTATCAGCAATTAAAAGAAGAAACAGAAAATTTCGCTCTCGGACTCGCTTCCGTTGGAATTAAGCGAAACGATAAAATTGCAATTATTTCTGAAAACAGACCTGAGTGGATTTATTCCGATCTTGCTATACTTGGCCTCGGCGCTGTAGACGTGCCCCTTTACCCTTCCCTTACAGCCGCAAGCATTGAGTTTATTATCAATAATTCGGAATCGGTTGGAGTTATCGTATCCAACAAATTTCAGCTAAATAAAATATTAAAAATTCGGTCCAATCTAAAAACTGCAAAGTTCATTATTGTAATGAACGAAAAAGATTTAATCACCGGAGTTCCAAATCTTTACACTTTCAAAGATATTCAGGAGCGGGGCGAGCTGCAAAAAAAAGAAACGCCTTTCTACTTTAAAGAAAATATACGTTTGTGCAAAGAAACAGATTTGTGCACAATAATATATACTTCGGGCACAACCGGCGAGCCCAAAGGCGTTATGCTAACCCACAAAAACATTGTTTCAAATGTTAAAGGGGCTCATGGAGTATTTCATGTAGAAAAAAACGACGTGTTCCTTTCGTTCCTTCCTTTATGTCACATATTTGAACGAATGACCGGATATTACACAGCGCTATCCGGCGGCTGCGTTATTTGTTTTGCCGAAAGCATTGAATCCGTTATGCGCAATTTTCAGGAAGTAAAACCGACTATAATGACCACAGTCCCGAGGTTGTTTGAAAGAATGTATTCTAAAATTACCCGCAATATCGAAAGTCAGTCGGAAAACAAACAAAAACTTTTTAACTGGGCTCTTGAGCTCGGCAGAAAATATGCCGAAGCTAAAAAAGACGGAAGCATCCCGGTTGGATTAGGAGTAAAACATAAATTAGCTGATAAATTAGTCTTGGAAAAAGTCAGGAATATTACAGGCGGAAACCTGCGATTTTTTGTTTCCGGCGGCGCGGCGTTATCAAGAGAGTCGGGCGAGTTTTTTGAAGCAGTCGGAATTCTAATTATTGAAGGTTATGGCATGACTGAAACTTCCCCTGTAATTGCGGTAAACCGCGAAGACGACAATAAATTTGGAACCGTAGGAAAACCTCTTCCAGGCGTTCTGGTAAAAATTGCTAACGACGGCGAAATACTTGTTAAAGGGCCTAACGTTATGCAGGGGTATTTCAAAAACAAAAAAGAAACTGAAGAAACATTAAAAGACGGATGGCTTCATACGGGCGATCTTGGCGTGTTTGACGCTTCAGGCTTTTTAATAATTACAGATAGAAAAAAACATCTTTTTAAAACTTCCGGCGGAAAATATATTGCGCCTTCCCAGATTGAAAACCTGTTTTTAGGCAGCAAATATATCGATCAGTTTGTCCTAATTGGCGACAGGCGCATGTTCCTTAGCGCGTTAATTGTACCAGATTTTGAAGCCGTTAAAGAATATGCGGATTCCAATAATATTCCATACGATACTGTAGCCGATCTTACAAACAATCAGGAAATATATAATCTGATTGAAAAAGATATGACAAAATTCCAGAAGCAATTAGCTAATTATGAGCGGGTTAGAAAATTTGTCCTGCTCGATAAGCAGTTTAGTCTGGAGTCTGGAGAAATTACTCCATCGCTAAAAGTTAGAAGAGACTTTGTAGAAAAACGTTACGGCTCTCTGATAGAAGAAATGTACTCGGATATTGATAAATAATGCTACTGCATGTTTTATTAGTAAAGCGAACGACCATCCACTTAACACATTGTCATACCCGCGAAAGCGGGTATCTCTTTCAAAAACTTAATAACCAGATACAAAATATTTTATAATTTTAATTAAAAATTCATAAAATTGCTGATGCAAAAAGAAAGAATTTTGTTTATGTTAATAAAGGATGTTTTAATAACCTCTCCAAATACCAAAGAAAAACTACTCCGAGGGGTATAAATGTGACCAATAATATGATTCCCAAATTTTGATATTGCATATTTCAATATGACAAATAAAAACAAAATATTAATTGTAAGTTTTTTACTAATAGGAGCAATTATTTCCCTATTCCCTCCTTTTTCTTGGGATAATGAAAGGCTAAGAAGTCCAAATGATAGGGATAGACTTAATTATTATTTTGAAGATAAAATTCCCGTAAAAGGATATGATTTTTTATTTAATGATCTGAAAAAAGAATTTATTTTTTCAGATAATAAAGTAGTTCTTGAAAGACATCTGCTTTTAGGGGAATTATTAATTGAGACTTTTATTGCATTACTGATATCCGCATTCTTTCAATTCCTGTATAACCACTCCTCTCCAAGGATAATATTTTTTAGTTTGTATTTATTAATGATATTCCTTCTTTCAGGAATATCATTACTGTTAATCAATAGCATCTCTCCATGGTTTCAGCCCGATTATTCAATAATACTTCAAACGGAAAACAAAATTAAAAGCGATTACCCAAACTTGCTAACGAATAACAATGTTTTTGAATTATCAATTATCGTTGATAAGTTAAAAAAAGGGTTCCGCGCTGATTGGGATGACCCGACAAACGAATTTTGGAATTCAATTTATTCATCGCTTATACTAAACTCTAATAATTTGCCGAAAATAGAAAATTTTCTTGAAAAAACTAATGAAACAAATATCATTAGAAATAAAAAGCCAAAACCAATTGATTGGTCTCAAATAGATAAAGAAGTTGTCTTTCAACACTCCAGCAATTATAGAAATTACTTACCCCCAAAAGGATATAAGGTTAATTATTCAAAACTTTTAGATCTGATTGATTTGCAAAAATACAATACTCTTATTAATATTTTACAAAATTATCCAGCATTTACTTTAATTAAAACCAAGTATCGTGAAAATCTTGATAATTATTGGATAAATACAATTCCACGAATAAAGATATGGTCTATTGTAATGATTATCTTTCTTATATCGTTATTGTTTTTTATTAAGAAAAAATGGGTATTTGCAAAAATTGAATTATATAATCTTCGTTTTAATTTTACAACATAACTAACTGCGAAACATTATATTGATAATATTTTCATTTAGTATTGGAGTTTACAATATGACTAAAGAGCAATTCAATATCCTTAATAATTCTATATTAGAAAATCTTAAATCGAAAAATCCTTTTTCTGTCACAACAACTGAATTATTTAGTTGGATAAATTTTGATATAAAACTTAAAAGCGGTCATACTAAATTATATGATGAATTTATAAAATATTGTAATGAGCTAACTCCACCTTACTCTGTAAATTCATTCTATAAGCATTCAGAAAACGACAGACAATTTGATATTGAGTTTCGATTGAAATAAAAAGTACCTGCCCAACTTCTAAATAATGATAACTATTTTGTACTTCTTCAGTCATGAAGCCAAGTAAAACTTGGAATTATTGCGTAACAGTCGTACCTTGGTCTGGATAAAAATTTATTCTCTCAGAGATTCCCGCTTTCGCGTGAATAACAAATATACTTCAATTCGGCAGACTAACAGTCTGCCGCTACGAATCTGGAGACAATCGCATTATTTTTTAGTCATACATTTATCAATTATATCCAACATCTGTTTATGGATTTCCCCTATTGTCGGAAGCATCAAAAATTTAATAATTATACTTGCTTAAAATGATCATTTTATATAATTTCAAATAAGCTTAGCACGGAAAAAATGCCGCTACTAATAGGACTGCTGGAAGCGACAAGAGGAATTCAATATAAAAACTGAACAATGGCCGTTTTAACAAAGTAAAATCGGACTTCTAAACAAAATAAAAGCGCTCTGATGTATTTAACTTTACTCCATATTAAAAAACATACTTGGAAAAAGTAAACAATTAAAAAGGAGAGCTTAAAAATGAAAGAAGTAAAAACGACGAACAATTACAACGGCGTTCTTCAAAAACCTTTAAATTCAGGGTTTGATCACAACTCTACAACTTCCGATCTAATCAAAGGAATTGACCTTAGCGGCAAAACCGCAATTGTAACAGGCGGTTATTCCGGAATCGGTCTTGAAACAGTTAAAGCCCTAATTTCTGCCGGCGCAAATGTTGTTGTGCCAGTCAGAAATATAGAAAAGGCAAAGAGAAATCTGATAGGACTGAAAAATATTACGATTGAAACCATGGATCTTATGGATCCCAAATCTATCGATATCTTTGCCGAGAATTTTCTTAAAACAGGAAGCCCGCTTCACATTCTCATCAATAATGCGGGCATTATGTGGGCGCCGTTAGAGCGCGATTCACGAGGTTATGAATCCCAGCTTTGCACAAATCATTTAGGGCATTTTCAGTTGACTGCCAGACTTTGGCCTGCTTTGAAAAAAGCTAATGGAGCACGAGTGATTAGCGTTTCTTCTTTTGGCCATCAATTTGCCCCTTTCAATTTTGACGATCCTAATTTTGAAAAACGGGAATATGAAACGCTGCAGGGTTATGGTCAGGCTAAAACGGCAAATAATTTGTTTATAGTAGAACTTGATGCGCGCGGGCGCTCTTCAAATGTCCGGGGTTTTTCGCTTCATCCCGGTTCTGTAAATGATACCGATCTAGGGCGAAAAGCTCCTATGAAGTTATTTCAACAAATGGGCACTCATGACGAAAACGGCAACATATATCCCGAAGTAGCAAGAAAATTAAAAACCGTTCCGCAGGGGGCTGCAACATCAATATGGTGCGCTACCAGCGAGAGCCTAAATGACATAAGCGGGATTTATTGCGAAAACTGCGATATAGCGGAATTAGACAACGGCAATATTGAACATAAATACGACAACCCATTAACGCTTAGAGGCGTAAAACCTTATTCAGTAGATGAAGATAATGCTAAAAGACTTTGGGATTTGACCCAGGAATTAACCGGAGTAACCTTTGACGCTGTTTAGAGAAGTGAATTGGAAAAGTCTGTGTGATGAACTCAGACTTTTCTTTTATAATAAATAATTTGTAGTATAGTTATTATGCAAACACACGAATCGCAATATGTGAGCCCAGAAATTAAGCTTTCCAGCTTTGAAGAAAAATTTTTCAGCGCGGAAGTGTTTCTGGAGCATCATGCGTTGATATGGTTTATATCAGGAGAAGCGAAAATCGTACAGGCGGACGCCGTCCATATTTTTGGACCAGGCGATACCATACTCTTTCCCCGTAATCAATTAGCCACATTTATGAATTATCCAAAAGGCGGTCGGCCTTTTAAATCAGTAGTTTTAAACTTGACTATCGACCGCTTAAAAGATTTTTACATCAAGTACAATTTTAAACCCATCCAATCCAATTATCAATCCAGAATTTTCACTTTTAAAAAGCATCCGTTGTTGGATAGCTGTCTGGCCTCCCTAATGCCTTACTTTGAAATGCGCGATGTCTTGCCCGAAAACATAATTTCAATAAAAGTGGAAGAAGCCATCAACATACTTAGAACTATTGAGCCAAGCATAGATAATCTCTTGGCAAATTTTGAAATACCTGGGAAAATTAATCTGACTGACTTCATGGAAAAGAACTATATGTTTAACTTGACATTGGATAAGTTCGCTCGCCTTACCGGAAGAAGTCTGACAACTTTCAAGCGCGATTTTAAAAAGGCTTTCAAAACCACTCCGCAAAGATGGCTCACACAAAAACGGCTAAATCTGGCTCATTACCAGCTTAAAATAAGAAATAGGAAACCAGGCGATGTGTATTTTGAAGCGGGCTTTGAGAATCTTTCTCATTTTTCTCATGCATTTAAGAAGTATTTTGGTTACAACCCAACGGAAATAAGCCAATAGATAAATTTATCCTAACCGAGCTTCCCGCTTTCGTGGGAATGACATTCTATTTACGTAAATGACAAACATGCTTTAATTCGGCAGACTAAAAGTCTGCCGCTACGAATCTGGAGATAATCGCATTATTTTTTAGTAGTACATTTATCAATTATATCTAACATCTGGTTATGAATTTTTCCGTTTGTGGAAAGTATCTGGCGGTTAAAAATATCCATTTTAGCTCCTTTAAAATCAGTCGTTCTGCCGCCTGCCTCTTTAATAATAAGCATGCCTGCGCAGATGTCCCATGGATGAAGATGAACTTCCCAGAATCCGTCAAAAACTCCTTTTGCCACATAGCACATATCCAGAGCGGCCGAGCCAAGCCGGCGCATTCCGCGCGCAACCTTTACAAGCTGCACAAATATATCCAGCGCGTTGTTCGGGTTATCGGCTATATCGTACGGAAATCCGGTAACAAGCAGACTCCTTTGCATCATTTCGTTTTGGCTGACGCTTATTTTCTTGTTATTACAAAACGCTCCGCCGCCAAGCTCGGCAGAGTACGCTTCATCGCGCATCACGTCATATATAACTCCCGCCACATTCTCGCCGTTTTTCTGAACGCCAATCGAAACAGAAAAGATCGGAACGCCATGAGCAAAATTTGTAGTTCCGTCCAAAGGATCAACCACCCACGTATAGTCCGAAGTCGCTTTTATTGACGCGCCCTCTTCCCCCAGGACGCCGTGTCCCGGAAATTTTTTCTGGATAAAATCCGTTATGAAGGCTTCCGATTTTTTATCAATCTGCGTAACTAAATTTGATTCGTTGGTTTTAAATTCAATTTCCAGATTTTTACCAAACCCATTTCTTACAATTTCACCCGCTTCTTTGGCAATTTTAATTATATCTTCAATCATTTTTTTTATTCTTATTTTAAATTATTATAAATATAGAACTAAATTAATAAATTTACTTTAAATAGCTTAACTTTACAAAGCCATTAAGTATTATCATTGTATAAATTTTATTGGTTTGAAAGCGTTTTGAATTTATAATATATTATTATTCTCATTATTAATGTTTAGGAGTATAATTGGATACCGTTGAAAAAGTTGAAATGACTCAGGATAAAGATGAAATAACAATAATTGATGATTTGCCGGAAATTTTACCTATTCTGCCATTACGAGATTATGTTATTTACCCATATATGATTTTCCCCGTGCTTGTGGGCAGAGAACAATCTATCAAAGCTGCAAACAAGGCTCTGGAAGCGTCTAAATATATTTTTCTTGCTACTCAAAAAAAATCGAACCTTGAAGATCCGACTAAAGACGATATTTTTCTTGAAGGAACCGTCGCAAAAATCGTACAGATATTAAAGCTTCCAAACGGATTAATGAAAATACTCGTCGATGGTCTCTTACAGGGCAGGATAACTGAGTTTACAGATAACGAAGAGTTTTTTGAAGCAAAAATTGAAGTAATTGTTCCTGAAGTTGAGAACGATCACGAGATGAACGCCCTTGTCCGTCAGATGAGCCAGCTTTTTAGAAGCTATGTGAAAATAAACAGAAACGTGCCCCCGGAAGCTCTATCCGCTTTTGAAAATATTGAAGAGCCGGATAGAAAACTTTTTTACGTTGCTGCAAATATCAATCAGGTAGTAGAAATTAAACAGACTATACTCCAAAAATTTACTATCAAAGAGCAGTATTACGAAATAATAAAAATACTAAACTCCGAAATTGACATACTTAAAATTGAAAAAGAAATAGATAATAAAGTTCAGGAAAACATTGCCAAAACACAGCGCAAGTATATTATTCAGGAACAGATTCGCACTCTGCAAACTGAACTTGGCGAAGAAGACGAAAACTCTGGCGATATAGCTAAACTTAAAGGGCAGATTAAAAAAGCTAAAATGCCCAAATACGCCGAAGAAAAAGCAAATGAAGAATTAAGCAAATTCAGCAAAATTCCTCAGCTCTCCCCTGAATCTGCTGTGATAAGAAATTACATCGACTGGCTGACGCTTGTTCCATGGACTAAAAAGACTAAAGACAATCTTGATATTGAACACGTTAAAGCTACTTTGGATGAAGACCACTTTGGCCTTGATAAACCAAAGGAAAGAATACTTGAACAAATTGCCGTTCTAAATTTAGTTCAGGAATTAAAAGGACAGATACTCTGCTTTGTAGGACCTCCCGGAGTCGGTAAAACTTCGTTAGGCAAATCTATTGCCCGCGCGCTTGGCAGAAAATTTGTAAGAATCAGCCTTGGCGGCATACGCGACGAAGCTGAAATACGCGGTCACAGAAGAACATATATAGGCTCTATGCCGGGTAAAATAATTCAATCCATGAAAAAAGCCGGGACTATAAATCCGGTAATACTACTTGACGAAATTGATAAAATGAGCGCCGATTTCCGAGGCGATCCATCTTCGGCTATGCTTGAAGTTTTAGACCCGGAGCAAAACAATACTTTTAACGACCATTACTTAGAAATAGACTACGATCTTTCGCAGACGCTATTTATTACCACAGCCAATGTTCGCTATAATATTCCTCTGCCTTTGCAGGATAGAATGGAAATTATTGAACTGCCCGGATATCTTGAATATGACAAATTGGAAATTGCCAAACGGCATATAATTCCAAAACAGATAAAACTGCACGGCATTGAAAATAAGAATGTAAAAATTGAAGACGACGCCGTTAGAAAAGTAATTTCGGAATATACGCGCGAAGCTGGCGTAAGAAATCTTGAACGCGAACTTGCTAATATTTGCCGTAAAATTGCAAAAGACGTTGTTATGCATAAGACAACAGGAAATTCTAAAAAAGGAATTGTTATTGACGCTAAAAAAACGGAAGAATTTCTTGGCGTGCCTAAATACAGAAAACATAATTACACTAAAGAAAAAAGAGTCGGCAGCGTTACAGGGCTTGCATGGACAAGCGTCGGCGGCGAAATTCTTAACGTTGACGTTACCGTAATGGTCGGTTCCGAAAGGCTTACTTTAACTGGTCAGCTTGGCAGCGTTATGAAGGAATCCGCTCAGGCCGCTTTAAGCTATATCCGTTCTAATGCCGTAAAATTTGGCATCGATCCGGGTTACTTCAAAGGAAAAGAAATACATATTCATCTGCCTGAAGGCGCTATACCTAAGGACGGACCGTCGGCCGGCATTACAATGACTATGGCTATGCTTTCGGCAATAACAGGCAAACCGACTATGAACGAAATTGCAATGACCGGAGAAATTACTCTACGCGGCAACGTTCTGCCTATCGGCGGCTTGAATGAAAAACTTATTGCAGCTAAACGCAACGGAATTAAACGAATTCTTATACCTAAGGATAACGAAATAGACCTAACGGAAATACAATCTAAAATAACTGACGGTCTTGAAATAATTCCTATCGAAAAAATTGACGACGCTATTAAATATGTTTTTGAAAATTTCAAAATAAACAAAAACGCTAAAACGCCAGTTTCGTTAAAGGTTGCAAAGAAACCAATAAAGAAGAAAAAACCGGGCAGAAATGTCTGATCAGCTTAATATAAATGCAGCTTTGCCAGACGAAGAGATTTACGAAGCGCTGCTTCCTCAGATAAAATCTCTTCTTGCAAAAGAAGACGGCGTTATTTGCAATCTTGCAAATTTTACCGCCGCTTTGAAAGAAGCTTTTACAAAAATAAGCTGGGTTGGTTTTTATATTGCAGAAGAAGACAAATTGACCCTGGGACCTTTCCAGGGGAAAGTCGCTTGTACAAAAATAGCCTTTGGCGGCGGAGTTTGCGGCGCAAGCGCAGAGAGAAAAGAGACAATCGTTGTTCCAAATACTGAACTCTTTGAAGGGCATATAGCCTGCGACTCCGGATCGAAATCTGAAATTGTCGTCCCGCTTTTACTAAACGGAAAAGTTTGGGGCGTTCTGGATTTAGATAGTTACAGTTACAATTCGTTTAACCAAACCGACAGAAAATATTTAGAATTACTCTGCGGTTTTTTAACGTCAGAAATAATTTACTAATTTAAAACAAATTTAATTATACAATGGCATTTCAAGTATCGGCGCGCGCATGGCGGCCTCAAAAATTTAGCGAAGTAGCCGGGCAGGAACACATTACCACTACTCTTAAAAATTCTATTAAGAACAAAAGAATTGCTCACGCTTTTCTTTTTGCAGGCCCCAGAGGAGTAGGCAAAACTACTACTGCAAGAATTTTTGCAAAAACTCTTAACTGCCTTCATCCGGTTGATTTTGAGCCGTGCAACGAATGCGAGATGTGCCTGTCGATCAAAAATTTTCAGTCGATGGATATTATTGAAATCGATGGAGCCTCTAACCGCGGTATTGACGAAATAAGAACTCTTAGGGAATCGGTTAAGTATCAGCCGACTAAGGGGAAGTATAAAGTCTATATCATAGATGAGGTTCACATGTTAACCAAAGAATCGTTTAACGCGTTTCTTAAAACACTGGAAGAACCTCCTGAACATACTATTTTTATTTTTGCTACTACCGACGTTCACAAGGTGCCGCTGACTATAATTTCGCGCTGCCAGCGTTTTGATTTCAGAAGAATTCAGCTTGATACCATTAAAGAGCAGCTGCTTAAAATTGCCAACGACGATAAATTTAAAATTGAAATTGACGATAAGACCTTAACGATTATTGCTAAAAAAGCTGACGGAGCTTTGCGCGACGCGGAAAGTTTATTCGACCAGGTTGTGGCTTTTTGCGGGCAGAATATTGATTATGCAACTGTTACAAAAATGCTTAATCTTATTGACGACGATATTTATTTCGCTATTTCCGACGCTATACTCGATAAAAATTTCAAATCCATTTTTGAAGTTTCAAGCAGAATTTACGATAACGGCTGGAACTATATCGATTTTATGGACGGACTGATTGAGCATTTCAGAAATATCCTCACTGTAGCAATTACTAAAAGCGCGGGACTAATTGAATCCGCTGAAATCTACAAAACAAAATATGAATCATACGCCGATAAATTTTCCGAAGGCGATCTTTTGCGCGTGCTGAATTATCTGACTAAGTTTCAGCAGGAAATAAAATCATCGCAAAACCAGAAAGTAAAAATTGAAATAGCCTTATGCCTTTTAGTTGGTTTTGAAAAAACTTCTACAATTACCGAGCTGCTTAAGAAGCTGCAAAACAGCGATCTAAGTTCGCTTGAAGAACCGGAAAGCGCCGTAGCGGCAGTAAAAAGCCGCCCTACTCCCCCGCTTGCGCAAACTAAAATTGCAGAGGTAGAAAAAGAACCGGAGTCTGAAACCGCAAACACAGTTGAAGAAATTAAAGGCAGATGGGGCGCGTTTATAAAAGCAGTAAATGCGGAAAAAGGATTAATTCTGGGTCCTATTATTATGAACCTGCACTTGCAAAGAGTTGAAGGGAATAAAATTTACGCTTCTACGCAGGATGGACATGCACAAATAGAATTGGAACAGAATCTTGATTACCTTATAGATAAAACGGAAGGCGTATTTGGCAAACGGTTTGGTTTTGTATTTGGAGTAAATGGGGAGGCTGCTCCTGCGCGATCTTCATCAGCAAGGACTAACGCAAGCTCTGCAAATTCAAATGCGCCGCAATCAACAGGAGCCGCAACGGAGCGCGCTTCAAGCGGCGACCCAATAATCGACTCAATTGAAAACACTCTTGGCGGCATTGAGTTAAGATAAAGTTTATTCCTGTCGTAGCGCGGACATTCGGTCTGCGCCTTTAAAGATTTATTCTATAAAACAAGTATATCAAAATAAGAAACCCTCAAAAGTGCAAACGCACCCTTGAGGGTTTTGTGTTTTATACTATGGGGAACTTGTTCAGATAATTAACATTTACTATCATAAAATGATATAAAGCGGTTTCGCTTTATTTATTGGAAATTTATACATAATTTTAATTATTATATACTAAGATAATCTGTAAGTTTGGTCACAAATGTTGATTAATTTGAAAAATGGTTTAAAATAAATTAGGCAATAATTCCAATTTTTATGTATGAATTTTTAGAAAGAGAAATTGACAGTTCAAGATTTGATAAGCTTATTGAAATTGTCCGAAATGGAGAATGTGCCTTATTCACTGGAGCAGGTCTCTCAAAACCCCTTGGCTATCGCATTTGGGATGAAGGCATTAAAGTATTCAACGAACAAAATCCTTGTCTATCACAAATCGCAGGCTTTAGTGAAATGGATATCTCAAATTTAAGTTCTCAAAATATAATTGATAAATGTAAAGATAAACTTGGTAGTGCCTATTATGATTTTTTAAAAAAAGAATTCGGAAGAGATGGTAAACAAAGACATCATACAAATTTATATACGTTATGGAAGACAAATTTCAGAGAATACATTACTACTAATTTTGACGCTACTTTGTATGACCATCGTGAAGATTGTAATAAATTAGTTTCTTATCCTAGTGATGCATTGGAGTATTACAATGAACGAACTTTATATTATTTGCATGGAAGAGCTTTTATAGTTGATGGTGAAACAGAGGAAGTACTCAAATATTATTTAAATAATCTCGTTTATGGGGAGCAATCTTATGAAGAAGCATACAAAGAAGAAAAAGCATTTGAACCATTTATTTATAAACTATTGGGAAAGTGCTCTATCCTATTTGTCGGCTTTAGCATGAAAGATGTTGACTTTAAAAATCTTTTTGAAAATATTCGCTATAGATTACTTAAATCTCACGATAAAATATCGAACCATCCTGGAAAAGAAATAGCAGCACTTAAAGAGCATTTCATTTTTTTACCATATCCAGTAGACAATAAATTAGGCGATGAAAAAAAATATAAAACAGCTATCAAACAATTTACAGACTTTGAAGAAGAACTATACAAAGTGAAAATATCAGTGATAAGTTATAAAATTTCAGCACACGATATTACCGAACATTCTAACTTAAACTTAGCTCTCAGTTATCTAAAAGATCAAACACCAAATATAACAATGCCTAAATTAACAGAATTAGGAAGTAAACCATTTGATTTAAATCAAGGGCACTAGGAGATATTAAATGAAATTTTATTATATGGCATTAGAAATTGACGACTTAATCAAATTGGAAGAAATTGACGATTTCCAATTTAATCAGTTAAGCAAATTGATTAAAGTAAAATCTCTTAGAACTTATTTTTATCGTAATTTAGAAAATCCATTTTGGTTTATTCCATTGATAAAAAATAATAATTTTTCAGTTCTATCAGAACCTTCATCAAACAATCAAAACTTATTTGAAGAGCAATTCTATATATGTGAATATCTACAAAAAGTTGCTCAAACATTTCCTAAAGAAGTCACAGAAATTATAAAAAAAGCAAATACAGATAGCCCACGGATATTAAGTAAATTTGTAGAAATTGGCATAATTCTTCCGACTAATTATACTTCTAAATTAGTTGTAGATGTAAAAAAGTGGACAAGATCAAGAATTTTTAATTTTGATGATTTTTCTCCAACCATAATTAAATGGTTCGAGCATTTTGTTAAAGACAATAAATATGACGCGGCTTTGCGACTCTTAAACATTTTAACTATTCCTAAGAAACAGAGACCGAACAGAGTTAGAGATAAAGAAATTGAATCAGTAATTGGCAAAGAAAGGAATAAAGCCGTACCTGTAATAGAGTATTATTGGTTCAAAGGAATGCTTACAGATGGAATAAAACCTTTATTCAAGGTAAAACCATTTGAAGTAATTAGCATTTTGACTGCCTCTTTAGAGCAAATGATAAAAATAGAATATAATTACAGAAAACCTGTTGATGATCTTTCTTTTATTTGGCGCGTTACAATAGAAGACAGTGAACAAAACTATGATCTTTATGATCCGAAAGAATCATTATTAGTGGCATTAAGAAATTTTCTAGAAACCACAGTAAAAGATAATCCTTCAAATATTTTTTTAATTCTTCAAAACTTTTTAAAGCACAAGTACTCTATTTTCAAACGTATTGCCATTCATGTGCTTCGGTTAAATCATCATACATTTAAGGATGAAATTGGAAAAATAATTCACAACAAGGAATTGCTATTTAATGGCGAGTTAGCTCATGAATATTATCTTCTGTTAAAAGAAATTTTTGACAAACTTGATCCGACAGATAGACAGTTTATTATTAAATCAATTATATCCTATAATTACGAAGACAAAACTAACGACTTTGAGCTAAATGAAGAACAAAAGAAATATATTTCATTCGATAGATTACGTTTTTTTGAACCATATTTAGAAGGCGAAGATAAGGGCTTCTATAAATCGCTTAAAGATGGATTCCCAGATGAAAAGATAAGCGATACTGTTATCTCTCGCGAATCTTCTTTTGGAGAGAGAGCTCCTTTGTCAGCTTCAGAACTAGAGTCGAAGGATGATGATAAGTTATTTCTGTACTTGAAAGATTTTAATAATGCAAAAGGGGAAAACTCGCCAACGGTTGAGGGATTAGCAAGAATATTCGGCGTAATTGTGAAGGAGAATCCTGAAAGGTTCTTAAAAACAAAACTTGATTTTATTCTTGACTTAAAACCGAACTATGCCTATTGGTTTACAAGTCAAATTACTGATATTTGGAAAACTGGTCAATATTACAATGTCGAAGAAATTCTTTCTTTGTTTTCACGTCTGATGCATTATGAAAATCTTCCAAAACAATTCACTGACGAATGGGGAACTAATTATAATGGCGTTAGAAGTAGAATATTGGACGCTATTCAATCTGCAATTAGGGTAAATCAAAAGGATTTTCCAATCGAGTACAAAGAAAAGATTTGGGAAATAATTGAATATCTATGTTACTACGGAGCTAATTCTCAAGATTCTCAGTATAGAAAAAGCAATGATGAGGGTCTTGATCCGTTTACTCTTTCGCTAAACAGCATTCGCGGCGCAGCCATGTATACACTAATTGACTATGCATTATGGTATGCATATAATACTAAAGATCAGCATACAGGGGAGCATCCGAATAGAATGGAAGACAGAGTAATTAATCTGTTGGAGACAAAATTAGACAAAAATAAAGACAATAGTCTTGATGTGCATTCTACTTTTGGTTTTTTCATCGCGAATCTTGCTTATCTGAATTTTGATTGGCTTAAAAATAATCTTGACAAAATTTTCCCTGAACAAAAGGAATACTGGGATGCAGCTTTGAGTAGTTATTTTTATTCATCCCAATTTTATCCAGAAATATTCGAATTATTAAAACCACAATTTGAACGAGCATTGAATTATTTAGAGCAGAATGATTTATTTACTCCTACTGGTCCCGGGAACAGACCTGGAGAATCTCTTTCTGAATACTTCATCGTTGCTGCAGTAAACGGATTTGACGATGTTTATCAAAAAAAGAGTTTAACGCGGAGATATTTTTCGATAAAAAACAACCCCGATATACTCCATGCTATTCAGTTTATTACAAACTTAGCGCAAAGAGAAAATATATTTTATTCTGGCATTGCGAAAAAATCATTTTGGCCGCAAGCAAAAGAGATATGGAAAACAAGAATTAAAATCGCTAAAAAGGAGCAAAAAGTTGCCAAACCAGATGTGGATAAGGAGACAGAACAAGAATTCTCTAAGTACTTAAACTGGTTAAATTATCTACCTAAAGAAATAACCTTAATAGAGATAGAATCTCAACTTTCAGAAACTATTAAATTAAACAGAAAAGGTTTTCATTTGCCTTATTTAATTGATTATCTTAACATTCAGTCACAAAACTATCCGCTTGAAACCATCAGGCTATTTGATATTCTATTAAGCACTGAAGCTCCTTTGCATTTTTATTTTGGGAAAGAAAAAGAAATCGAGAATATCCTTGTAAAAGCAATTGAAAGCAATATCTCTCGCGCAAAATTCTTAGCAGATAAAATAATGAACAGATTTGGCGAAATGGGAAATTACCGATTCAAAGAGTTATGGATAAGATATTTTTCTAATATCAAAAAATAATCATCTTTGGGCGCTCTGGCAGGTTGTGGATTGGATGTCATACAAAGTCAAACACCCCAGATTATTTGCCGCCATTTTATTAAATGTACTTTTTTTACGCTTTTTTGTTAATTTCTGGTTTTGCAATTAAAATAATTTTTTGTATATTTCTGTAATATGTCCAAAAAAATGATTATTGCAATAGATGGTTATGCAGGAGCAGGAAAAAGCACAACGGCTAAGCTGCTTGCACAAAAGTTAGGGTATCTTTATATTGATACGGGCGCAATGTACCGCGCCGTAACATATTTAGCGCTTCAAAAGAATATACTGCAACATAAAACGGCTATAATTGAGTCCGTTAAAAACTCTACTCTCAGTTTACAATATGCCAATGGCGTTACGACCGTATTTTTAAACGATATTGATATTACAGATAAAATCCGCAGCGCAGAAGTAAACTCAAATGTAAGCGATATAAGCGTAATTGAAGAAATCCGCACAGAATTAGTAAAAAAACAGCAGGAAATGGGCGCAAACGGCGCAGTTGTTATGGAAGGACGCGATATTGCCACAACTGTTTTTCCTAATGCTGATTTGAAAATATTTTTAACGGCTTCAATAGAGCAAAGAGCTATCAGACGTCTTAACGAAGTAAGACCTTCCGACGGCAAAATTACTCTTAATGATATACGCGATAATCTGCTAAAACGGGACGATATTGACAGCCACCGCGAAATCAGCCCATTACGAAAAGCTGACGACGCCACTGAAATTGACACTTCCTCTATTACGATTGACGAACAGGTTGAGATTATTTATAACAAAGTTAAAGAAACGGCAGCTAAAAAGGGATTGAGTTTATAGTTTGTAAAGCAAGGATCGGACGGTATGGAAGTTACAGTCGATAAATCGGCAGGTTTCTGCTGGGGGGTTGTAAGAGCGGTTGAGTTTGCGGAGAACGAGCTTTCTGTTACGCCAAAAATGTACAGCTTAGGCGAAATTATTCACAACTCTACCGAAGTTGAAAGACTTAAAAAAGCCGGGTTAACGACCGTTACTGTTGAAGATTTCGCAAAAATAGAAAGAGGCTCTAAAGTTTTAATACGCGCTCATGGCGAACCTCCTTCTACTTACAAAGCTGCTTTTGAATATGGAATTGAGTTAATTGACGCCACCTGCCCGGTTGTGACTAAGGTGCAGGAGCGAATAAGAAAATATACTGAAAAAGGTTTTCAGGTAGTTATTTTTGGTAAAAAAGATCATGCGGAAGTTATAGGACTGCGCGGCGTTACAGATGACGAAGCTATTGTAGTTCTTTCCGTTAAAGAAGCCTTAGAAACTGTTAATTTTACAAAACCGACGGTTTTGTTCTCGCAGACGACAATGGACAAAGAAACATTTTCCGCCATAAAGACTGCGCTTGAAGAAAGAATTGCTAATTTAGAAGTCGGCTCTCTTGAAGAAGAAGCCATTGAGTTCCATGCTAAAAATACCATCTGCGGACAGGTATCCGGCAGGGACAAAAAGCTCCGTGAGTTTGCAAAAGCCAACGATATAATGATCTTTACCGCCGGCAAAAAAAGCAGCAACGGAAAAGTTCTTTTTAACATTGCAAAAGAAGAGAATGAAAAAACTTATTTTGCCGAAACTATAGACGATTTGAACCCGGAATGGTTTTTAAATGTTACTAAAGTTGGAATTACAGGAGCTACTTCCACTCCCCAATGGGTAATGACCCAAATGAAGGAGTACATAGAAAGAAATTTTGGTCTTTAATAAAAAGTCATATTAAATAAAATAACAACAACAAACAAGCATCTGCCGGTTGAATTTGATGACTTTTATCAAACAGCAGATAAAAATATATTTATTTTAGGAGGACGGATGTCTGACGAAGTTACACCCGCTGTAAAAAGAGTTCCGACAAACGACGATTTCGACAAAGCGAAAAGATTTTTTAACGATGAAGAATATTCAAAGGAAGAGTTTTTTACCTTAGCGAAATTATACTCTGATTCATTCAGGGATGTTAAAGAAGGCGAAATGATTAAAGGGAAGGTCGTTCGCGTTCAGAATGATTATATTATAGTAGACGTAGGATTCAAATCCGAAGGCGCTATTCCGAAAGACGAATTTATAGGATTCGAAGTTAAAGTTGGACAGGAAATTGAAGTAGTTCTGGAAAGCGTTGAAGATCAGGATGGAAATCTTGTTCTGAGCAAGAAGAGAGCCGACTTCATGAAAATATGGGAACGCGTTATTAAAGCTTATGAAACTGGCGAAATTATTCAAGGTAGAATACTTAAAAGAATTAAAGGCGGTATGGTCGTTGATCTTGTTGGTATGGAAGCCTTTTTACCAGGTTCTCAGATTGATATCAGACCTATTAGAGATTTTGACGCTTTTGTCGGTCAGACAATGGACTTCAAAGTAGTTAAAGTTAACGTGCCTACTGAAAACGTAGTTATTTCTCACAAAGTTCTTGTTGAAGAAGAAATTGCAGATCAGAGATTAGCTATATTAAACAGCCTTGAAAAAGGACAGATCCTTGAAGGTCTTGTAAAAGCTATTACCGATTTCGGCGTATTTGTCGATCTTGGCGGCGTTGACGGTTTAATTCATATCACAGATTTAAGCTGGGGTAGAATTAACCATCCTAACGAAGTCGTTAAATTGGATCAGACAATTAAAGTTGTCGTTACCGATTTTGACGAAGAAAAGAAGAGAATCTCTCTTAGTCTTAAAAAATTACTTCCGCATCCTTGGGAAGAAATTGACAAAAAATATAAAATTGGAGATAAAGTTTCAGGACGCGTTGTTTCTCTTACTGATTACGGCGCTTTCATTGAAATTGAAAAAGGCATTGAAGGCTTAATCCATAATTCAGAAATGAGCTGGACTCAGCACATTAAACATCCTTCACAGGTTGTCGCTATGGGACAAATTGTAGAAGCTGTTATTTTGAGCTTAGATAAAGACGAAAAGAAAATTTCTCTCGGTATTAAACAATTAGAACCAGATCCATGGGGCGCTTTAATGCAGAAATACCCTGTCGGTTCAGTTCATACCGGTATTGCCCGTAACCTAACAAACTTCGGCGTGTTTATTGAGTTAGAACCAGGAGTAGACGGTTTAGTTCACATTTCTGATTTATCGTGGACTAAAAAAATCAGACACCCCGGGGAAGTTGTTAAAAAAGGCGAGAAACTTGAAGTTACAGTTCTTAGCGTAGACGTAGACCAAAGAAAAATTTCTTTAGGTCACAAACAAATTCAGGATAACCCTTGGAATAATTTTGAAAAACTTTATGCAGTTGGAACTCTTTCAACAGCCAAAGTTGTAAGAATTATTGAAAAAGGCTTAATTGCTGAATTGCCTGAAGGCGTAGACGGATTTGTTCCGGCTAACCAGCTTTCAACTTCTAAAATCAAAAACATTGCAAACTACTTCCCTGTCGACGACGTTATACCAGTAACGGTAATCGAATTCGATAAGGAAAACAAGAAAATCGTTCTTAGCGGTATTGCAGCGTTAAAAGAAAAAACTGACGAAGAAGTTGAAGAATATCTTACCAAACATAAGTTAGATAAGGTAACTGTTCAGGATATCAGAAACGCAGAAACATCAGCAGTTGATCCATCGGACTTCCCTAATTTTGAAGGCGGAGACGATAAGAGCATATCTCCTGATAGAATCAATAATTAATTAACTTTAATACTTAAGTTAATCTCTGGCGGGGTTCTCTACCCCGCCTTTTTTTTACTCAATATGTCAACAAAAAAAGCGGCTTTATATACCTTAGGATGCAAGCTTAATTTTGCAGAAACTTCCACAATAGGCAAGCAATTCTTAAATCATGGTTTTGAAATTGTAGATTTCCAAACCCGCGCAGACATTTATGTAATTAACACCTGCACGGTTACGGAAAATGCAGACCGCGAATGCCGCCAGATAGTAAGACGAGCCCTAAGAAATAACCCAGAAGCTTTTATTGCTGTCACAGGCTGCTACGCGCAATTACGCCCGGATGAAATAGCCGTTATTGACGGGGTTGACGTTGTATTGGGCAGCGCAGAAAAATTTAATTTGTTTTCGCATATCAGTTCGTTTGAAAAAAAAGAACTTGCATGCGTGTTTGTTTCAGATACTTCAACAGCCGATGATTTTGGAATAGCTTCTTCCTCCGACGGCGACAACAGAACAAGAGCTTATCTTAAAATTCAGGACGGCTGCGATTATCAATGCTCTTATTGCACTATCCCCCGCGCCAGAGGCGTTAGCAGAAGCCTTGACGCAAATGAAATAATAAGACAATTTGAAGAATTAGTTCTTTCCGGTTATAAAGAAATTGTTCTTACAGGCGTAAACGTGGGCGATTACGGCAAAGCGCTAAATACTGATTTATATCAGCTTCTGCTTTTGCTTGTAAATATAAAAGGAGATTTCAGAATAAGAATCTCTTCTATTGAGCCTAACCTCCTTACAGACGACATACTTGCCCTTACGGCAGATAACGAAAAGATGTGCAGACATTTTCACATCCCTCTGCAAAACGGCAGCCCTAAAATTTTACGCTTAATGCAAAGAAGGTATAACGTTGAGTTTTACAAGAAATTAATAGAGAAGACAGTCAGCAGAATAGACAACGTCGGCATCGGAGCGGACGTTATAGTCGGCTTTCCCGGCGAAGAAGAAAACGATTTTATGGATACTTATAATTTCCTTAAGGCTCTGCCTGTTTCATATCTTCATGTGTTCACATATTCCGAACGCCCGGATACAAAAGCTATTTCCATGCCCGGTTCAGTTGAGCATGTAGAGCGGAAGAAACGAAATAATATGCTTAGAATATTAAGCGAAAAAAAGAAAATGGCGTTTTATAATTCAATGCTCGGCAAAGACGCGCAGGTATTATTTGAACGCGAAAATCATAACGGTTTAATGAAAGGGTTTACTTCAAATTATATACGGGTAGAAACTCAATATGACGAAGCCGTTATAAATCAGTTAGAAAACATTACTCTTACAGAAATAAACGGAGAAAACTGTAAAGGGATAATAAAGAAGTGATAAAAAAATATATTGATTTAATACTTTCAAAATTCTAAACTTATAATTAAAAAATATGAAAAGAATATTCGCAGTCGTTATCTTATTATCTTCCCTTGGCTTTGCTCAAACAATCCAACAAAAGCCATTATACGAGCTTAAAAACGAGATTAAAGAAATTCCGGCTCAAAAGCCTGAACTGAATCTTTTATCTTCTCCGCAGGATAAAGGCAAAAAGAACGTTGGGCTTGCCGTTATTTATTCTCTGCTTCTCCCCGGTATGGGCGAGCTTTATGCAGGCTCTTATGACGTTGGAAAATATTTTACAATTGCTGAAGCGGCTCTTTGGGGCGCCTATATTGGAATAAACGCTTATGGCAATTGGCAGAAAGATAACTACAAAAGTTATGCGGCAGCAAATGGCGGAGTAGACAATGCAGGTAAAAACTCCGACTATTATTCCGCAATAGGAAACTACAAAGATATTAATCAGTATAACGACACTAAATCTTTTAACGGATATTATTCTGAAATGTACGATATACATAAAGACTATTGGAAATGGAGCTCGACCGAAGACAGAAAAGCATATAGAAATATGTGGGTCTCAAGCGAACAGGCTTACACGGATCTCCGTTTTGTAGTAGGCGCGGTCATCGTTAACAGGATTATCAGCGCAATAGACGCAGTTAGACTTGTAACGTCGTACAATAAAAGATTAAGCCAGAATAACAGCCTTAGTTTTTCTGTTAGCGCAGGCAATAAGTTTTCTTCGCTTGACGGAATAAATTTACTAATGCGCGCTTCTTTTTAATTTTTCATAAGATATTTATTTTTGAAAACCGGGCAAAACTTTTCCCGGTTTTTTTTATTTTAGCTCTTATTGTCAACAATACTCTTTGTTAATAAAAAAATTACAAAACTTTTTAGATTTTTTTTGCAAAACCCTTGATTAAATTTTAACAAATCTCTATATTTGTGGACTTAATTTTTACCAGATGCCGGGGTGGCGGAATTGGTAGACGCACAGGACTTAAAATCCTGTGGGAACTTGTTCCCGTACCGGTTCGATTCCGGTCCTCGGTACAAAAACCCAAATCTTTTGATTTGGGTTTTTTTATTTTAAACTCTCCCCTGCTTTTTAATTATCCCTACAAAAACAATCTCGTCATAAATAAAACAACAACTCCAGTTATTGAGACTAAAAATCGTACTTTACCTGCAAATACAGGCGTCAAAAACGTACAACGCATTAATCGTTGTATACAATTTTAATTATTTTTTATTAAATTATAACAAGAACATATTTTTAACTAATTTCATTCAGTTAGTTTAATTACAGAATATTCTTTGACTATTTTTCTGAGGGCAATTAAATGGCGGATAAAAAAGTAAGATGGGGCATTTTAGGGACGGGACGTATGGCGCGCACGCTTGCCGAAGCGCTAAAAACTGTTGATAATACAGAACTTTACGCAGTCGGTTCGCGGTTGTTAGAAAAAGCAAAAGCTTTCTCCGATGGATTCAAAGTTCCTAAAGTTTACGGCAGCTATGAAGAAGTGGCAAAAGACCCGCAGGTTGACGTAATTTACGTCGCTACCCCTCACCATCTGCATTATCAGAATACTATAATGGCGCTTGAACATGGCAAACACGTGCTTTGCGAAAAACCATTTGGAGTAAACGGCTCTGAAGTTCGTACTATGATTGACAAAGCAAAAGAGAAAAATCTTTTTTTAATGGAAGCTTTATGGTCGCGCTTTTTACCGAATATAATTAAAGCAAAAGAAATTGCAGCTTCAGGAGAGATAGGGAAAATAAATCTGCTTACATCTTCGTTCGCATTTAAATCCGCCAACAGCCCGGCACACCGACATTTTAACAAAGAGCTTTGCGGCGGTTCCCTGCTTGATATTGGCATCTATCCCGTTTTTCTCTCATTATTTATATTAGGCAAACCAGTCGAAATTAAAGCCATGGCGGATATAGGCGCAACTGACGTCGATTATTCATGCAGTATGTCGTTCAAATACGCTAACAACGCGTTAGCGTCGCTCTATTCCTCGTATACGGCTAACGCCGACGTTGTATCGGAGATACATGGCGAAAAAGGGAAAATAGTTCTGGAGAACCGATGGTTTTGCCCGGGTAATATAAAAGTAATCCGCAATAATGGAGAAGAAATTCCAATCACTTTTCAGTTTAAAGGCAACGGCTATAATTACGAAGCCGACGAAGTGGTAAAAGCTATACTAAGCGGCAAAACACAAAGCGCGTTAATGAGCTTTGATTTTAGTCTCGATTTAATTGATACGCTTGACGCTATACGCAAAGAGTGCGGCATTGTTTACCCAAACCACGATTTGGCATAACAGCCTTGATCTTTGGTTTATCAGACAAAGAAGCAGTTGTTATATAAAATCTGTATTATTTATTTTTCGTAGCGGCAGACTTTTAGTCTGCCGAATTAAAGTATATTTGCGTATCATAAATTATAGTTCTTTTTGCTTATAAAAATCTTATATTATAAGGCTATAAAAATTAACCGGGGGTGTTTTATGAGAAACTTTTTCTTTTATTTTCTTCTTCTTTTATTAGCCGCATCATCGACGCTTACCTATTCCCAAAAACAAAAATGGATTAACTATACTCAGAACGAAATAGTTTATGCGATGATTGAAGACAATAATTTTTTATGGATCGGCTCAGAGTATGGACTTATTAAATTAGACAGAAATACCGGGAAGAAAACATTTTTTGATAAAACAAATTCCGCTCTTCCAAGCGACAGCATTCGTTCCCTGGCTATTGATAAAAACGGCGATAAATGGATAGGTCTTAATGGCAGAGGTTTGGTTAAATTTGACGGGAAAAACTTTACTGTTTATAACACGTCAAACTCCGGGTTGCCCGATAATTTTGTATATTCAATAACGATTGACGACGACGGCAATAAATGGATTGGGACTACAAACTATCTGACTAAATTTGACGGGACAAGTTGGTCGGTCTATAATGCAAAGTCTCCTTATTCCACATTCTTTTCAATTGCAATAGACAAGGCTGGAAATAAGTGGTGCGGCTCTAACCATGGCTTAATTAAATTTGACGGAGCTAATTTTACTTTTTATAATAATCCAAATCCGAATATAGAATTCGGCTATGTCGTTAAATCTGTAGCTATAGATTCTGCGGATAACAAATGGGTAGGATCTACTTACGGTTTAGCAAAATTCGACGGAACTACATGGACTGATTATGATACTTTAAATTCTTTTTTTACTGACTTCTTTATATCCACGGTAATAATAGATCATTCGGGGAATTTATGGCTTGGAGCCGGAAACGGCGGATTAGCAAAATTTGACGGGATAAACTGGACAATTCTAAATAATACGAGGTCTTTGATTTCGCCTTTCGATTATATTACTTCAATAATAATTGACAACTCAAATAATCTATGGGTCGGCGCAACTGGCAATGGACTAATTAAGTATGGCAAAACCGACAAGACTAAGTACAATATCTCAAATTCAATCCTCCCGCAAGGCATAATATCTTCAATCGTAATAGATAATACCGGAGCGAAATGGATTGGAACTGATTATGGTGGAATAGTGAAATTTGACGGAGATAATTGGACGGTTTATAATTCTTCAAATTCAGCATTGCCAAATACCGAAATTAAAACTATTGCAATAGACAATATGGGCAATAAATGGATTGGGACTTCCTATGGCGGGTTGGCAAAATTTGACGGAACAAATTGGACTATTTATGATCAGGATAATTCCGGTCTGCCTGGTCGTAGCGTTAATGCAATAGCTCTTGACGCTGCTGGAAACAAGTGGATTGGAACTAATAATGGTCTGGCAAAATACGATGGAGCAAATTGGACAATTTATAATAAATCAAACTCCCTACTGCCAAATAATTATATTAACATAATAGTTGTCGATAATATTGGAAACAAATGGATTGGAACCAATAGCGGAGGTTTAGCTAAGTTTGACGGAGCTAACTGGACAGTCTATAATAAATCAAATTCATTCTTGCCTAACGATACTGTTCTTTCTATTGCCATCGACGGCTCCAAATCTAAATGGATTGGTACAACAAACGGATTAACAAAATTTGATGATAAAAATTGGATCGTTTATAATACTTCAAATTCAGCATTGCCTGATAATTGTATTCATGCTGTAGCAATTGACAATGCCGGAGACAAATGGATTGCAACAGAAAACGGATTAGCAAAATATGGCGGTAAAATTTGGACGGTTTATAACGCTTCAAATTCAGCATTGCCCGGCAATTATTTATTATCCTTAACAATAGACAAAGCTGATAATAAATGGATTGGCTCCACTGACGGTTTAAGCGTTTTTAATAAAGACGGAATTGTTGCACAGCGCGATATAGTTAATGATTATGCGCTTAAACAAAACTACCCCAACCCGTTTAATCCTTCGACAATAATCAGCTACGAAATAAAAACGGCGGAGTTTGTTACGCTTAACATATACGATATTTTAGGCAGAGAAGTTTCTACCCTTGTAAACAGCTATCAAAACGCAGGCGTGCATAAAGTTAATTTTAACGCTTCAGCGCTTGCAAGCGGAGTTTATATTTACCGCATCAGCGCTGGTAGTAAATTATCCGAATCCCGTAAAATGATTTTGATTAGGTAAAAATAATTGTTGCATATATTCTATTTCCGATAAATAAAAAGGCTTTTGCCTTTTTATTGTAAATAGTTTATATTTATAAATTCAAATAACAAATTGGGGTTTTTATATGAAAAATTTAGCTTATCATTTTTTTATAATTTTATTAATTGTATCATCTTCGCTTTCGTATTCGCAAATCCCCAAATGGGTTAATTACAATACCTCAAATTCTGGTTTACCCAACAATTATATAAATTTAATAACCATAGACAAATTTAATAATAAGTGGATTGGGACTGAAAAAGGCTTAGTTAAATTTGATGGAACAAACTGGACTGTCTTCAATACTTCAAATTCTGGATTAACAGATAATACTATTTATTCTATAGCTATAGATTCTGCCAATAATAAATGGATTGGAACTTATAAAGGCTTAGCTAAATTTGACGGAACAAACTGGATTGTTTATAATTCGTCAAATTCTGGATTGCCTGACGATTATATTACAACAATAATTATAGACAGCACCAACAATAAGTGGTGTGGGACTATGGAAGGCTATTTTGTTAAATTCAATGATACAAGTCGGATCGTTGATTATTCCAAAAAATTAGGTCGGGATTTTCAATACGCAATAGATAAAATTGGAAATATATGGGCCGGAGGTTATGCAAGTTTATTTAAATTTGACGGAACAAACTGGACTGACTATCATGAAATAATTAGCATAATGAACATGAATATGATCATTAATTCAATTTCAATTGATGATGCAGGTAATAAATGGCTTGCAACCAACAAAGGTCTGGCAAAGTACAACGATACAACCTTATTTATTTTTACTGAATCTAATTCTCCGCTAATTTATGGGATTCATAATTTAATTAATACTATCTCGATGGATCATGCTGGTAATAAATGGGTAGGAGCGAATTATGGTCTGTTCAAGTTTGATGGAACAAACTGGACTGTTTACAATACTTCAAATTCCTTATTACTAAATAATTGGATTACTTCAATCGCTTTCGATAAAGCCGGAAATAAGTGGATTGGTACAAATTTAGGTTTAACCGTTTTTAACGAAAACGGAGTTGTAACTGGAGTACAAGAAAAACCTGACGCTGCTGTTAGTAGTTATTCTCTTAGTCAAAGCTACCCTAATCCATTTAACCCGTCGACAATAATCAGCTACGAAATAAAAACGGCGGAGTTTGTTACGCTTAAAGTATACGATATTTTAGGTAGAGAAGTTTCTACCCTTGTAAACAGCTATCAGAACGCTGGCGTGCACAAAGTTAATTTTAACGCTTCGTCGCTTGCAAGCGGAGTTTATATTTACCGCATTAGCGCGGGCTCAAAATTATCAGAATCCCGTAAAATGATTTTGATTAGGTAGGAATAATTGTTTACATTAATATAAATACAATAAATTAGTTTATTAAACAATGGGGAATCTCATGAATATAACAAGAAGAACATTTCTAAAAACTACTACTGTAGCCGCAGGCGCCACATTATTAACTCCCCCAAATATTTTTGGGAAGTATTTTAAGAATGACGATAAATGTTTTGGTGTGCATTCTTTTATCGAAAATCACCCGGAAGCGGTTTTTATAATGAAGACTAACATCGACGTAAAAACCAACGCCGCCGCAATAAAGAAGGCTGGATTGGATTTTGGAGACTCGGTATTTATAAACCGTACCGCCGCCGAAGGAGGAACTCCCGTCTCTACAAAAATTGCCCTGAAGCCAAATATAACCTGTAGATACGCTACCACTACCCCCGGTTACACCACTCTTGGCACAATGGGTATTGTAACGGATTCTAATTTTGTAGAAGGAATTATAGAAAGCCTTAAAACTGTAGGCGTTGCAAAAAATAATTTTTACATCCGCGAAACTAACTGCCCTTCCGACTTTGAAGAAGGCGGCTATATTAGCATGGCGGCAAGAACCGGAGCCAATATTAAAGACTTAAGCGGAACAGTGGATACATTAGACGCCGCAGATGTGCAATGGGTTGATATAAATAACGGCATCTGGTTTAAAAAGCTCCCCTTCTTAGCTCCGGTTAATTCTCCAGACAGCTATTTAATTAATATTGCAAAACTAAAAACTCACACAATGGGCATGACGCTTTGCGCTAAAAACTTACAGGGCTCAATTGCGCATAATTATCAGGAACATTGCAGAATTTTCAGCTCCGATATGGATGTTTCAGCCGACCATGTGCATTCTGACGCAAGAGAAGTTATAACGGCAAATTATAACCGTCATCTTGAACAGAAAATTCCACGATGGGATAGACCCGGCGATAACGGCGGTTTATGGATGGAGACATGGTGCTCGCGCTGCCTTGATACAAATTCCGTTACAAAAGCCGGACTACATATTATTGAAGGAATATACGGCAGAGACGGAAACTTTAGCGTAGGTCCAGCCGCAGACGGCACGGCAACCGACTATATGTGCAACTACATTATATTTGGCAAGAACCAGTTTCTTGTAGATAACATTGGAATCTGGTTAGGCGGACACGAACCGGGTAACTTTGGCTTGTTCCACTTAGCCGTTGAAAGAGGTTTTACTACTACGTTTAATCCTGCTAATATACCCGTTTACGAATGGAAATCAGACGGAAGCGCAACTCTTACTCCGCTTACTAATTTTACAAGAGCCGCGTTAAAAACCAAATACTTGCAACGGGATTATAACGGACAAACGGAAGAGCTCTGGCATATGGTTAACGAATCGTATGACTATCCCACAAGCGTTAATGAACAAAAATTGTTAAGACCGGATACTTTTGTTTTACGCCAGAATTATCCAAACCCTTTTAATCCATCCACCTCAATAGAGTTTTACATTCCGCAAAGCGGCAACGTAAAAATTGAAGTGTACGACGTAACAGGAAGAGTTGTATATGTAGCCGCAGACGGATATTACTCTGCAGGCTCGCATCTTGCGAACTGGAAAAATGCAAATAACTCTTCGGGCGTGTATTTTTACCGGATGTTATTTAACGGATACAGCAAAACCAAAAGCATGATGTTATTAAAATAAGTTTACTTTTAGAGACTGTAAAAAGTTATGTGTAAATGGGGTTTGAGGGATTAAATAAAATCTTTAATCCTGTCGTTAAAAATAACAGATAAATGAGAAATA
>WSSedL1CaDRAFT_10000320_pt1 | contig 33582 bp, 28 predicted proteins | sample WetSurSL1Cattail_FD_9464 | JGI IMG/M metagenome (IMG submission 9464)
GGCATCAGCATAACCGCCCATGGTGGAACCGCCCCAACCCTGGAAAATGTCGGGAAGATCTTTATTATTAGCCATGGCCACTTTTGTTTTGTCCATCAGACCGGGATCGCCTAAAGCGATATACTGCAGATCGATGTCCGGATTCTTAGCCTTAAAATTGTTAACCAACGCCTTGATATAAGCATGGTCAGGCGCATCATCGGTAAGATCGCGGCCCCAAACAGTTAATTTCACCTGTGGAGCTGCATAAGTAGGAATTAATAATACGGTCATTAAAGCAACCAGACAAAGTACTACTAACAATTGACTTCTTTTCACGTATTTCTCCTCCAATTCTTTTATTTACAAATTTTAGCCCAGAAAACCCCTTGTTTAATTTAATCTCTCACCCCCTTTAAAATTACTTTTATTATTCATTAATATGGTTCCGGTATCTCGCTTAAACAGTTTAATGTGGAGCCAATATTAACAATATCCTTTAATATTCAAGCTCTAGCGCCGAACCCTTCACTTCGAATCCATTCCTAATCACATTGGTTCCCGTGAGCGCCTGACTTCTGGCGTCGGGTTGGCTACCCCCGATGTAAACCTCAAACAAGCCGGGTTCCAAAATACATTTTCCTTGGTTATCAATTAACGCCATATGTCTTGGAGTCAGAACAAATTGAACTTCCTTTTCCTCGCCGGAATGCAGAAAAATTTTGTGAATGCCGCGTAACTGCCATTTGGGAACTTCCACGCTGGCTTCAACATCTTTTAAATACAACTGTACCGTCTCTTCAGAATTATAGTTGCCGACATTTTTAACTTTCACGATGCAAGTCAAGTTTTCTCCGACATTGATTATTTCGTTACGCAATTGAAAATCTCTATATGCAAATTTTGTATAACTAAGCCCATAACCAAATGGATAAAGAGCCTCATTCTTCATATAACGATAAGTCCGGTTTTGCAGCGAATAATTCTTAAAATCAGGAAGCTCCTCAGTACTCCGATAGAAGGTAACTGGTAACTTTGCCGATGGACTATATTCTCCAAATAGTAAAGAAGCTATTGCTTTTCCTCCTTCAGCGCCGGGATACCAAGCCTGAATAATGGCGGGTATATGTTGGTCCGCCCAGTTAACCGCTAACGCGCTTCCTGAGAGCAGTACCAAAATTACCGGTTTGCCGGCTTTATATACCGCTTCAAGAAGTCCTTGCTGCATACCGGGCAGATTAAGATGCTTTTTATCGCCACTGGCGTATTCATTGGAAACATCGCCCTCTTCCCCTTCGATGCTTTCATCCAACCCGAGGCAAATTATTACCGCATCACTCATCTTGGCGGCAGAGACAGCTTCCGCAAAACGGTCTTTAGGTTCGGCCAAGCTTTCGACCTTATCCTTATACAAATGGCACCCTTCAGCATAATTAATCCGCACATGCTCTGCAACTGCGTTATTAATACCTTCCAGTACCGTTACATATCTGGAGGCGGTCCCGTAATAATTGCCAATCAGCGCTTTTCGATTATTGGCGTTCGGCCCGATCACTGCAATCGACTTCAAATGGGTCTTATCCAATGGTAAAAGGTTATCTGAATTTTTCAACAACACCAATGACTTTTTCGATAGTTCCAAAGCAAGCTCCCGGTGCTCTTGACAGTCATTTTTTTCATAGGGTATGGCAGTATAAACAACCTGTTTCGAATCATCAAACACGCCGAGCTTCATTCGGGTAACCATCAGTCTGGTTACAGCTTTACTGATAGTTTCTTCGTCAACCAACCCTTCCTGATGAGCAATGAGCAAATTAAGATACATATTGCCGCAATTTAAATCGCAACCGTTATTTACAGCCAATGCCACCGATTCCGGCGCAGTGCGGGTTACTTGATGATTTTCATGAAAATCTTTAATCGCCCAACAATCGGACGTAATGTAACCGGAAAAATTCCATTCCTGTTGTAATATTCTTTTTAGCAAAGTTTTACTACCGCAACAGGGTTCACCGTTTACCCGGTTATACGCTCCCATAACTCCTTCAACTTTAGCCTCTTTCACACATTCTTTAAAAGCCGGCAAATACGTCTCATATAAATCCTTATCCGATACGACTGCATTAAAACTATGCCTTTCGCTTTCCGGGCCGCTATGGACCGCAAAATGTTTGGCGCAAGCGGCTGCTTTTAAGTATTTGGGATCATCCCCCTGGATCCCCTTGATAAAGGCCACACCCAACCTTCCGGTTAAATAAGGGTCTTCGCCATAGGTTTCCTGACCCCGTCCCCACCTGGGATCCCGAAAAATATTCACATTAGGCGACCAAAAAGTTAATCCTTTATAGATGCCGTGATCCCCGCTGCGCTGAAATTCATGGTACCTTGCCCTACCTTCAGTAGAAATCACATTGGCAACTTGATATATCAATTCTTCATCAAATGTTGCCGCCATCCCAATTGCCTGAGCAAAAACAGTGGCTGTTCCAGCCCTGGCTACTCCATGCAAAGCCTCATTCCACCAGTTATATGAGGAAATATCCAACCTGGGAATCGCCGGCGCATTATAAACCATCTGGTTGACTTTTTCTTCTAACGTCATTTTAGAAACTAAGTCTTCTGCTCGTTTCTCAAAACTTAGCCTTTCATCCTTGTATGCGGGTATCGCGGACATTATTTTCCTCCGGCTCTTATGAAGTTTATTTTTCGCTAACTAAATTATGGTACGATTCTTATTGGCATATCTCTTGTTCATTCCAATAAATGTTAACAAACGTTTGTTAAAAGTAAAAAAAATTATGCCGAATATCGAATCACTAGCTCAGTTGACAAACAAATCTTAACTCCCTCTTTCCGGCCTTCTTGAATATTGGCAGTAAGTATCTCTAACGACTTTTTCCCCATTTCATAACGAGGTTGGCGAATTGTAGTTAATGACGGATTCGTTAATGCCGAAAACTCTAAATCATCGAACCCAATCACCGCAATATCTTCCGGGATGGCTAAACCGGCTTCATTAATCGCATGTAAAGCACCATAGGACATCGTATCATTCGCCGCAAAAATAGCCGTACAATGGTGCCGTAAAAGTTCTTTGGTTGCTTGATAGGCGTCCTGAGTGACAAAATTTCCGGAGATGATCCACTCATCCGAAAAACCGATGTCTGCCTCACGTAAAGCTTTTTTGTACCCCTCAATCCGGTCCAAAGCAACTTGATAGTACATATTACCCGCAATATGGGCAATCCTTCGATGCCCTTTTTCAATCAAATATTTGGTGGCAAGATAAGCTCCTCCGGTATTATCCACCCAAACGCAATTGACCCTTGCGTCCGAAAAATTCCGTTCAATCAATACAAAAGGAATTTCTTGTTCCAATAAAGTCAAGACAAAATTCTTTTCTTGGATATTACTACCAACAATAGCCAATCCATCGACCCGTTCAGACAAGATCATTTTCTGTAAAACCCGATTGTGTTCGATGCTTTCATAGGAATTGGAAAACAATAAGGTATAACCGGTCTGACTCGCTACAAACTCCATCCCCTTAATGATTTGTGAATAATAGGGCTCGGATATATCAGCCATCATGACGCCGATGGTTCCCGTTTTCCGGGTTACCAGACTCCGCGCGGCGGTATTTGGATAATAATCCATCTCCCGAGCTAATTTTTGGATTAATTCCCTAGTCGCTTCCTTTACACCATATTTATTATTTAGCGCTCTGGACACAACACTGGGTGCTACTCCTGCTTCACGAGCAATATCTTTAATTGTTGCCATATCGACCTCATGATTTTTTAACAAACGTTTGTTAAATGTTTCTTGCTATTCTCTTAAAATCCTTCTTTACGTTAAAATATTTTTAACATAAATCCGGCAAGTAACTTTCAGATCCACTATAAATCAGGACTTGCCGGATTCTGTAGAAAACCCGATCCGGCCAATTTTTCTGCGCCACCGCAGGAAAATTGAAATGTACTTGCCGGATCGAGGTTTAACGATTCAAAAAATCGACCGGGTAAGAATGGATACCCGCAAATAGAGAAGGACTTGAGAGAATCCTCAAGTCCTTCTCCATCGTATTTCATGATTCGATCTTAGTTCAATTCAATCTTCCGTACTCTACCGACATCCTGTTCTTTTTTGGGTAGCGTCAGTTTTAGAACTCCATCTTTAAATTCCGCTTTGATCTCATCTTCTTTCACGTCATCAAAGACAAAGGTCCTGCTGACTTCACCAAAATAGCGTTCTTTCCGGATATAATTGTCTGGTTTCTCTTCCGTTGCCAGCACATCCCTTTTGGCGCTGATTGTCAAATGATTGTCGACCATCTCTACTTGAATTGCATCTTTGGCAAATCCCGGCAGATCGGCTTCAATAACATACTCTTTTTCGGTTTCGACAATATCGGTTTTAAAAGCGCCATAACGCTTTGCCACCAAATCTTCACCGAAAAAATCCTCCCAAAAACTCGGTTCCAAACTATTCATTCTAAAAGGTACTAAGCTAAACATCCATAACACCTCCAAAAAATTTGTTCTTTATTGACCTTCTTGACTTAAATAATATCCGATCCGGCTTTATAAGCCAAATTCCAATTTAGCTCTTTAAAAACCGAGAGTTCCGATTTTATCCGATGGCCCTTAACTATTCCACTTTAATCAATGCTTTTACGGGATAGTTCGCTTATGCTTTTGCTTGCGAGACTATTAGTCAGGAAAGGTCAAATATTAATTAATAAAAATGCAACTGATGCTTCTTTAAACCTCGATCCGGTAAGTTCCTAATGATAAGGATTTTAAAGTTACTTGCCGGATTCATATTTAAATAGCAGTTGCACTTTGTTCAAAATTATGATACATAAATAATCATGGAACCCCAAAAAATAAACTGTTTTAAATGCAAACACTTTCATATTACCTGGGATAAAGACTTCCCTAACGGTTGTAAAGCTTTTGGCTTTAAAACCAAACAATTGCCCGCCCTGGTTGTCCGGCAATCCGACGGTANGCCTTGTATGGCATTTACGCCAAAAATCGAAAATAAAGCCTCTGACTCTGCCTCTGGCTCTGATGTCATCCATTCGGATGACCGCNTATAAATTAATGGCCATCGCTACTTCATCGCAGTTGGGNAACTTNGGACAGTCAATACATTCCTTCCAGATCTTATGGGGCATTTTATCCTTATTCACTTCGGTGAAACCACATTTTCCGAAAAAACCNACCTGNTANGTCAATGCAAAAACTTGATGAATATCGATCTCTCCGGCTTCTTTAACCANCCTGGCGATTAATTGCTGACCAATCCCTTGCCGTTGATATTTTTCCTTGATTGCTAAAGCTCTAATCTCGGCCAGATCATCCCAAATAATATGTAACGCACCCGTCCCCACCAATTGACCCTGATCCTCAATAATGATAAACTCACGCAAAGATTCATAAAGTGTATTCCGTGAACGCGGCAACATCAAGCCCTTTTCCGCAAAATCAGTGATTAGCTGATGTAAATTCTCAACATCGGACATTTTGGCCTTTCGAAAAGTAATCATTGTTTTTCCTACTTTCATGAATAATTATACAAACAGAATCATTAAAATGAAGTATTATAGTTATAAATATACCATTCTTGTTGTATTTATGAAAGAAAAATATTTAAAATTGAGCTCAAGGAGATGTTTGGGAATGATGATGATACAAAAAAAAGCCCTTTTATCAAAGGACCTTCGATTTAAAAATGGCGGAGCCGATGGGACTCGAACCCACGATCTCTAGCGTGACAGGCTAGCATGTTAACCAACTACACCACGGCTCCATTTTTTAATTGATAATGGTGGTCGCGACTGGGCTCGAACCAGTGACCTCTGCGATGTGAACGCAGCGCTCTAACCAACTGAGCTACGTGACCAGTTCTCTCAGTTTCTTCTCAAAGCGAACTAGTTTACGGTTGAAGAAATTTCGTTCGTTGTGCCACCCAACTTGCCGGTTGAACTTTCCTCAAGCGCATAGAAATTATATCATCATATCAACGGTTCGTCAAGCATTCCATCAGATCCAAATAATTGCGAACTTTCCTTTTTAAATAAATTCCAAGGATAAACCTGGGGAGGGAAATCTTCAAAAATCATCGGTTCATTTTTAGTCGGGTGCAGGCATCTGATTAGGGTCGACCATAATGCGATCTGTTGTCCGGGCCTGCTATATAGGACCCCATATTTTTGATCACCATACAAGGGATGACCGATCGCCGCAAACTGAACCCGGATCTGATGGGAACGGCCTGTTTGTAAATCAATATGGACCAGACTCAATCCTTCTGATTCCGATACTACTTTATAATCCAAAAACGCTTCCTTGGCTCCGGTTTGAGGTCCGGAAACTGCGCTGACTTTATTTGCGTAACTGTCTTTCAAAAGAAAGTGTCGTAGCGTTCCCCGGGGACGTTCAAGTCGGCCATTTAGAACCGCCAGATAACTCTTTTTAAATATGTTCTCCCTGATCTGAGCCGACAATCGGGCGGCGGCTTTTGAAGTTTTGGCAAATACCATTACTCCGCCCACCGGCCGGTCCAATCGATGAACCAACCCCAGATAGACCTGTCCCGGTTTTTGGTAACGGTATTTTAAATCACTTTTTAAAATTGAAAGCAGGTCGGGATCATTGGATTCATCGGCTTGGGAGGGGATATTCACCGGCTTTTCGACCACCAGTAAATGATTATCTTCATAGATCAGCTTTGGAATTACTTCAGTCATTCCGCCGCCTCCCAACGGCCGGAAGCGCCGCAGGGCAAAACAATACTAGAAGCCGAGACCGGAAGTCCAACTTCCTCCGCGGAAACTTTACCGCCAAACCTCTCACCCACCGTCAAACTAAGGATGTTTTTCAAAACTGTCGGCGCCAAACCCGTGGTATATGAATTAATAAGAAAGAACCGGGGTTTTGGAGCAAGTACCTCCACGCATTCCTTGACTAGATTATATATCTCATCCTCAATTTTCCAAATTTCACCGTTAGGCCCCCGTCCAAACGACGGAGGATCCATAATGATTCCTTCATATTGACGGTTACGGCGTTTTTCCCGTTGGACAAATTTTAAGACATCATCGACAATAAACCGGACCGGTCGTTCAGCCATCTCTGAAAGAATCAGGTTTTCCTTAGCCCAGCTCACCATGCCCTTGGCGGCATCGATATGACAAACCGCCGCCCCGGCATGTGCTGCCGCCACTGTTGCCCCGCCCGTATAGGCGAATAAATTAAGGACATTTGCTTGACCGGTCTGAGAGTGTATTTGATGAATAAGCCATTCCCAATTGGCAGCCTGTTCGGGGAATAGCCCGGTATGTTTAAAGCCCATCGCTTTTACATAAAAAGACAGAGCCCGGTAGTGGATTACCCAGCGTTCCGGCAATTGGCTCTGAATCTCCCAACTGCCACCTCCGCTACTGCTACGATGATAGCGGGCGTGAAAACCCTCCCAAAGATCGCTGCCCGCTTTTGCCGGCCAGATAATTTGAGGATCGGGACGGCGGAGAATATATTTTCCCCATCGTTCTAGCCGTTCACCGTCTCCGGTATCCAACAATTCATAATCGCGCCAGCCATCAGCGATAAACATCCCTTTACCCCCTATTTCTCAACTCTTCCTTCCCGGACTGATTCTATCATTACCGATTCTCGGCGTCAATGTGAATATCAACCCGCCTTTTTTGATCAGAAATAATCAAAGAAACCGGCTTTCCCCAAACCAATGCAATTCATTCCAGTTGCTGAAAAACAAACCGAAAAAGAGTAAAGTCAAGTTGAAAAAAAAGGGTTTCAAACCCGGCATGTCGAATCTTTTGTTTTAGGAAATAGCTTTAAATATACTATACTTTGCCGGAGGAAATCATGTTCGGAAAAAAGGAGATCGACTTAGATCTACGTTCTGATGCTAATACTGTAACCAAATCAATTGAAAGATTTTCAACGATTTGTTGGTGCCTATTACTAGGCGCCATAGTCATTACCGCACTCGCCATACCGGTAGTGAGAAACTTCTTGAGTTCTACCTTCGGTCTTAAATTAACAAAAAGCTGGAGTAAACTACTATTTCAGATTGATTTCTTATTTTTGGCTGCCATCCTAATTGTAAGCGGTATTGGTTTATTTATAAATTCTTTCCGGCACCGTCGCCGAACTGACCGCTACAATATATCTTTAATTTATTTTTTAGTATTGTCTGCCCTTTGTATGGGAGGGTATCTTATTTTTTTTAAAGGCATTATTTAATTGATTACGTTAAAAAAAATGAAAAAGCCTCATCCAAATGAATGGGGCTTTTTCGCTATGTAAATACGAAGTTACTTCTTAAATAATCATCCACTTGAAAGTGACTTAATTTTAATGCAGCACTCTAAACTTCTTTTTCCTGGCATTTCGTCGCCGCTTCTCTAACCAACCCTGCATACCCCCACCGGGGTTCCCAGTTCGATAACCGAAGCTTGTCCCTTTGCCCCCGCCCCAGCCCTGGAACAAATATACAACTACAATACCGCTGATTGAGGCCAATCCAAGTAGCCAATGAGTTCTAGCATAATAAAATAAGATAATCGCCGCATTAATCCAAGCTAACCAAATGGCTTTGATTGGTATAATCCCCCAAAACTGCATCTCCCGTTCGGGGTATATCCCAGCCCAGGCCCAAGTGACAGCAACTAGCGGCAACCAAAGATCGGAAACCGCCAACATTCCGTCCAAAACAATCCATCCTACCAAGGACATTGCCATTCCGGTAACAATAGTGACTGACAATATAAAACCGAGGTATAACCGGCTACCCCAAGCCCGCTCCAAATTCCCTCCTACAAACCATAGCCAGATCAAACCGAACAGCAATCCCAACGGATCTGGAGTTAATAGCGCATAGGTTACGAGAGTCCAAGGGGAATGAAGTACATTTCCCGGAGTTAATACTAGAAAACCGGCATAGGTTCCCAGGCCAAGAAGTTGTAACCCCCAATATATTAAAAAAGTTACTCCCGTCAAGACCATAATACTTTTGGTAGCCGGCATGAATCCTTGATATAAAAAACGCTTAATTTGTCTAAAAGTATCCACAGTCGCCCTCCTGTCAAATATATATCAAACCCCATTTATCTTTGATATTATTATTATCATACCTTAAAATTGTAATGAAAGAAATATCCAAATTGGCCCCCATTGCCCGGCAATTTTTATCCCGATTGTGCGGCAGGAGTTTATTGGATTGAAACGAAATAAATTTATATAGTAACCTTTTATTTATTTTCTAATTTTTCCAGGGAGGATTCCATGATCAAAGTTGTGACCGATACCACCTGTTCGTTGACGATTGCTGAATATCAAAAATATGAGATAACCCCGGTCCCCCTTTATGTGCGGCAAGCCGAGACCACTAAAAAAGAGCTTCTGGAGTTATCTTACGAAGATTTTTACAAAAGTCAACGCAAAAATATAAAATTTACCACCTCCCAGCCTGATCCTAACTCATTTTTAGAAATTTTTAGACCGGCCATCGAAGCCGGTGATGAAATTATTTGTGTAACCTTATCAAATAAAATTTCTGGGACCATCAATTGCGCCAATCTCGCCAAACAAATGCTGAATACCGATAAAATATCCTTGGTTGATTCGTTCCAGAGTGGTTTTGGTCAGGCTTGTCTGGCAATTCAAGCTAGGCAGTTGGCGGATAAAGGGTACCGCAGAGAACAAATCGTAACTGAACTCGAAAAACAACGCAGCAAAACCAAAGTCTTTTTTGTAGTCGAATCCTTGCGTTATTTGTACGAAGGCGGCAGACTTAATGGCGCCGAAGCGTTAATCGGTTCATTAATTCAAATTAAGCCCATCATTTGGTTCGATGAAATGGGGTTGATGACAGCCTTAGAGAAGATTCGCACCTTAAAAGCGGCTAAAGAACGAACCCTAAAACTCATTCTTCAACAAGCCCAGCGGGGAATTGAAAAAGTAGGACTCCATTACGGCGATAATTTGGAGGAGGCGCAAGAGTTCGCCCATATTTTAAAGGAACAACTGGGTACCGATGTTACCCTCATCAGACTCTCTCCCGTTATTGCCTGTCATACCGGGCCGGACATTTTAGGTCCCTGCATTATCACAAAAGAGTAATTTTACTTTTCAAGAACTTCTTCGAATAATTGATCGATCTTCTTCTTGCGTGATTTGGTTTCACCGGATAGAGCCTTAATTTCGATGATATCCCCTTCTTTTACGCCGGGAGCTAAAAGCTTTAAAGGCATATTTACAGTCGATTGATCGGGTAATTCCACCACTGCATAATCGGCTTCAAAACGATCGATAATCACTTTCATTCTCCGGTCCGCCTCCACAACTCCTTGATGAACAATCAATAGAAAAATTAACAATAGCGCCATACCGAGGAGGCTCCAAAAATAAATTTTCCCCAATTCCGGTCGCCCCCTTTTAAATAAATTGCCATAAATGGTTTAATTTGCTAAATTGATTATATCACATTTTCCTTTCTACCGTAAACCCAGCCATTATTAATATCGATAGTTGCGGATCTCAATCTTATCGCCGTCGGTTAAAAGTCGAATCGTGCCGTCTCTATCGGTACGATATATTCGGGCGCCGCTTCTTGCCAGACGTTTTAAGGTTGACAAACCCGGATGATGATAAGGGTTGTCAACGCCAACCGATATTATGGCAATGCTGGGAGCCACCTGTTTTAGAAAAGCGGCGCTGCTCGAACTATTACTGCCGTGGTGGCCCACTTTTAAAACATCCGCCTTCAAGTCATAGCCCTTGTCAAGCATTTCCTGTTCCGAAATCCTTTCGGCATCTCCGGTCAACAGAAGGGCAACTTTATGATAGCTTACCTTGATTACTCCGCTATAATTATTTAAATCATCATAATCATCATTGTTGGGTGCGATAAACTCCGATGTAAATCCCGGACCCAGATCAATTTTTACTCCTGCCTTGGCTACATTTACTTTTAGACCCTTAATCCGAATTGCCTGTAAAAGCCCTTCAAAAGTTCTGGTAGCAGTCGAAACCTTCGGCATGTATAGCTTGCCGATTTGAAAATTGCGAATAATCTCTTCCATACTGCCAATATGGTCTTCATGGGGATGAGTTGCCACCACAACATCCAACCGGGTCACATTTTGGGCCTGCAAAAATCGGTTGATTTGCGGATAATCTTCTCGATTTCCCGCATCGATTAGCATATTTAAATTGTTTGGAGTATGAATGAAAATACAATCCGCCTGCCCGACATCGACAAAAAAGACCGCCATCACCTTACCGGTAATAATTCCACCCGGGGCGGTATTCTGCGCAAGACCCCAAACCACACTCCAGGTAAAGAAGGCTAGTACAATCATAAACAGTGCAATGCTTTTAATAAACGACCTTTTAAAAAATATCGACAACCCCATCCATCCTCCCGCTTTCCAATATCACCAATAAATATTCTCTATAATCGCTGCTATCTCCTGTTAACCTGCATCTTTACGATTTAAATTCCAAATAAAAAAGCCCCTGATTTACCAAATCCGGGCGCCCACTTTTTACACCTTACCAAATTGTCAATAATACCAATTACCATTCAAACATATAATAAGTTATTATCTATTTCCGCTGCAATCATTGCTTTAATAAATTTTTTCAGAATTACCCGTTCATCTTCGGTTAACTGGAAAAATTGGAATCCATAATGATGCAAATATCCCTCACATCGGGCAAAAGCTAAAACAACCGTTGGGGTAAGCATAATGGTTTCAACCGGTCCAAATTTTGAAATAATTTTGGCTCCCGATAATAACGAGTCTAACGTGACCACTCCCAGGCCGCCTTCACTGACATTCTCAACATAACCACATAATTGCCTGGGTGGTTCATTATGAAAATTAGGCTGTTCCTCTCGAAGTTCGGCAAAATAGTCGTGCAATCGTTCAGCGCTATCCAAGACCGTCATTTCAGTCGGAAAATATGTATTTACCCTTACTTGTTTACGTTTTTCACTATACATGGTACACAGCCTTTCCCCTTTACTCGTCTCTCTTGGGTATATTCAGCTTGTACAATTCATCCGAATCTTATTCCAGAAATCGCAGCGGCAAATTGACTGATGGTACGAAGGCTAGGGGAATTCCTATCTCAACTATAAATTGGAAATTGGGTCGGCTGGAAGATTTGAGCGTCCATACTTTAGCTTACTTATTTTAACCTGAATCCGGCAAGAAACTTCATTAATTCATATCAAATAAAACTTGCCGGATTCAGACAATAAACCCGTTCCGGCCAATTTTCCCGCATTACAACGGGAAAATTGCAATGTACTTGCCGGATCGAGGTTTAAAGTGGCTCCCCTTTTTAAGTCGGATTATATTTCTTTATTACACGCTGTAAAATTAAACTAAGTTCCTCAATTTTATACGGTTTAGCTGCCACACCGCAAAATCCATACTCTTGATAATTCGACATAATCGGGTCATTAGAATATCCACTGGATACGATGGCTTTCACTTCCGGGTCATACTTAAACAATTCTGTAAGGGTATCTTTTCCGCCCCTGCCCCCCGGGATCGTCAAATCCATAATTACCGCATCAAAAGGATTTCCCGTATTCAACCCTGCCCGGTAAATTTGGATCGCTTCATTACCGTTCCTGGCATAATCAACCTGATAACCGATCTCGCTTAGCATTTCACCGGCAGCTATTCGAATCACATCTTCATCATCCATAATTAAAATCCGGCCATCGCCCCGATAACAAACCTTCTCTTCCAGCAAATCATTGCTCGTCGTATCTACTACCGCCGGGAGATAAATATAAAAGCTGGTACCCTGGTCGACCTGAGATTCCACACGAATATAGCCCTTATGATTACAAATGATGGCATAGGAAGTTGTCAACCCCAACCCATTGCCCTTGGTTTTGGTGGTAAAATACGGGTCAAAGATTTTATTCAAGTTCTCTTTGGGAATTCCAATTCCTTGATCGCTGACTTTTATTTTAATATATTTGCCCGCCGGGAGTGTTATATTATCCGATTCCAAAAGCGAGGTGTTCTCAGCTTTTAGCCATAATAAACCTCCGTTAGCCATCGCTTGGTCCGCATTAATGATCAGATTGCTCAGCACCTGACTTATTTGCCCGGCATCAACTTGAACCGGCCATAAATTATCCGGGATCGAATAAATACACCTTGACTTGGAACCACGCAAAGCAAACTCAGCCGTATCACGCAATAAATCCTTAAGTACCATCGTTTTTTTTATCGGGGCCCCACCTTTGGAGAAGGTTAACAATTGACGAGTCAGGTCAGCGGCTTTGGAAACCGTCTCCTCAATCGAATCGAGCGACTTACTGACATCCAGGCCTTTTGTTAGTTTCATCTTTACCAATTGAACATTTGCCAGAATACCCGCTAAAAAATTATTGAAATCATGCGCAATGCCGCCCGCTAAAATACCAATCGATTCAATTTTCTGAGCTTTAAAAGATTGTTCTTCCATCTCATGCTGCCTGGTTTTGTCCCGAATGGAAGCAATCGCGCCGGTGATTCGTCCTTGATTGTCCTTGAGCGGGGTGGCCTTAATAGCCAGATATAAACCCTTACCTTGTTTTAGACGAGGTACAAAAATCTCAGTATAAAAAGTATCGCCCTCCAGCTCAATCGGATGGTCCTCAGCTATAGCCGCAACTTCATTTTCCCAACACAAATCAATCAAAGTCGGACGAGGAAGTCCAAAAAACGGCACTGAATAAGCATAATCGCCTTTCCCGATAATCTCAGCTTTTGTCACATCCGTTAGGAGTTCAATCGCGCGATTCCAGGCAATTACCTTACGATCTTGATCCAGGACAAAAATGGCATCCGGCAGGAACTCAATGATCTGTTGCAATTGTCGCACCAGTTCACCTTGTTTTCTGTCGGTAATGTCGGAAAAAACTGAAACAGCGGCCATGATCTGTTGTTCTCGGTCCCAAATCGGAGAAGAGCTCATCAGAATAACACTGCTGCTGCCATTATCATGCAAAATTTCAATTTCTTCACCACGAACAACATCACCGTTAACAATGGTCCTTACTAAAGGCCATTCATTCATCGATAATCCCTGTCCATTAGGGCAAAAAACTCCCTTTAGCTTTTTAAGTTGCCCATAGGATTCATTCAACACCAAAGGGATTTTTAATATTTGAGTTGCTTGTTCATTTGCCATAATTAATCTGCCGGAAGGCGCCTGCACGATGATTACGCCGGACGGCATTTGTTCAAGAATGATTTGTAGCCGAGTCTGTTCGTACTCCAGTTCTCTATGCAATTGCTCCCGTTCAGTAACATCATGACAAGTTGTAACTACCCCAGCAGCCTTACCGTCAATAATTAGCGGCGCCGCCGAAACAAGAATAGTATTATTGGGACCAATATTATTCGTTATCAACAAATACTCACTATAAACTTTTTCACCCTGAAGAGCCCGACTGGAAGGCAGTTCCTCCACCCGGATGGGGAGGCCATCGGTAAACCGTAATGATGCTCTGGCAATCATGGCCCTACGAGTTATTCCGGTCGGATCAAATCCAAAAATTGCCTGGGTTACCGAATTCACTTGTACGATATTGCCGCCGTTATCATAAATGATGACCGCTTCTCCCATGGCCCGAAAAGTGGCCGCTAATTCGGCAGCTCGGCGTTCCGCACCTACTCTGGCAATATTTAATTCATAATTCATCATCTTAATTTGGACCAGTGATTCTTCAAAACCTTGGTTAATTAAAATTCGTTCCGTCACATCGGTAAGCTCAAGGATTAAGCCCTGACAACTTCCTTGGTCGTCCGGGATGGCAACTAAGCTCCAGTCCCATAAGGCCTTGGTATTATATTTAAACGCTTTGGCTCGGACTTTAGCTGTTTCACCAGTCTCCTTTACCCTATTAAAAATAGCCTCCATTTCAGAATCGGGAAATACATCAAAAAAATAGCGGCCCTTTAAATCCATCGAACAGCTAAATCCCTGCTTAAAAGCTTCATTAACTTTGATAAATTTAAGGCCCGAGTCTAAGTACGCGAGTGAAGTTTGGAGCTTATTAAAAACTGCTTCCAAAATGATATTTTCACGTTTTAAGGAGTTTCTTGCTAAGCTTTTTATCAAAACTCGCATCTCCCTTTTTAATAGTCACCCAACCTAATACTTAATCATACCATGTAACCGCCATTTAACCGTAACCCCGAAAAATATATTTATTATAAAGCCTATTGACTTGTCCAATAATTTGCATAAAATTTTGTAAGTTTTTTATAATATAATTAAAAAGCATCAACATTATGATATCTTATTCTTTTTTCAACAAATTTATCCCATTACCTGCTGTTTTAACTCCGAATACCGTATAAAAATTTTATAAACGGCCTTAAAAAAACAAAAAAGAGGCAAAGCCTCTATTATTTTCAATTCTTAGCGCTGTCTTGGGAAACCGGTTTAAATCTTGATCCACTATCCTGACTTTCATGAAATCAAAATCCATAACTACTTTTCCCTGCCACTACTCTCCTTATCCGTGATTAACGTAAAATGCGGTCGTTGTCGTTTCACGACAAAACCGGAAGACTTATAGTCTTCATCAATATTAACTTGTATAACCCGATTATTTAACTTTATTATTGTAATCTTACCTGTGGATATATTATGTAAAGCCTCTAAAATCATTTGCTCAAACTGAGCGTCCATCTCTTCATCTGTAGCCATCAACAATAACGCCACCTATACGACTTCTGCCTGTTCCTACTTATGAACGAAAAGCTTCCTTAATATTATCTACCTAATTACATATTACTTGGTTAAAAATTATTTGTCAACCGCTCCCTTCGTCAATAATGATTAGCTTTCCACCCGCAATTGGCGAAACCCGGTCCGTGATTAACCCCCCTGCTGTTGAAGTAAAATAGCGTTGTTCTAAGCGGAGATAGTTTTATTTTGAATTTCATTTCGAAAAAAGTCTATTTGTCATGTAATTTTCATCCGAATATTTCCGAAGAATTATTGACATTTTGATGTTTTTGTAATAATAATTGATTTGGTTTGTTGATCCCAACTTAAAATTTTTTTGATAATTTTCTTAGTGGAGGATTAATAATGGCGGATGCCTTAATTAGCTTATATAACGTTTCTAAAGATTATAACGGAAGCGAAGCCATAACAGATATCACCTTGCATATTACTAAAAATGAATTTCTCACAATGCTCGGCCCCAGTGGCTGTGGAAAAACTACTACCTTACGGGTGATCGGCGGATTTGAACACCCTTCGAAAGGTGAAATTATTTTCGAAGGCGTCAATATCAATAATCTGCCGCCTTATAAACGTAAAGTAAATACCGTTTTTCAAAAATACGCCTTATTTCCTCATATGAACGTTTATGAGAATATCGCTTTCGGACTTAAAATAAAAAAAATGGACCACAGCGACATTGAAAAAAAAGTCAGCTCGATATTGGAATTAGTCGCCTTAACAGGTTTTGAAAAACGTTCGGTTAATTCATTAAGCGGCGGTCAGCAGCAACGCATTGCGATCGCTCGGGCCTTGGTCAATGAGCCCGAAGTATTGCTCTTGGATGAACCACTGGGTGCTCTTGATTTACAACTGCGCAAAGAAATGCAATTAGAACTTAAGGCCATGCAAAAGCGTCTGGGCATTACTTTTGTCTATGTAACCCATGACCAGGAAGAAGCCTTAACGATGTCGGACACGATAGTTGTAATGAATCAAGGTCAAATTCAGCAAATTGGTGATCCGGAAATTGTCTATAATGAACCGGTTAACTCTTTTGTGGCCGGTTTTATCGGTGAAAGCAATATCGTCACCGGAGTGATGCTGGAGGACTTTCAAGTCGAACTGGCAGGAAAAAATGTGCGCTGTACTGACAAGGGCTTCTTTCGCAATGAAGTTGTGGATGTCGTCATACGGCCGGAGGACCTGAAAATTGTTAAAGAATCCGAGGGGATTTTCAATGGAATAGTTAAATCCGCCATCTTTAAGGGTGTTCATTATGAGATGGTGGTTTTCGCCCAAAACATCAATTGGATTATTCACAGCACCCGCTTGCAGCCGGTCGGGATGAATGTAGGACTAAATATTGATCCTTTCGATATCCACATCATGAAAAAGGTGATGGCCTCATGAAAAAAAACTGGGCTGCTTATCCATATATTTTTTGGATTGTTATTTTTACTGTTGTCCCCCTAATTCTTTTATTTTATTTTGGATTAACCATCAAGGATTCCAAAGGGGTTGTGATTACACTTGCCAATTTTAAAAGATTTGGCGAACCCGTTTATATTAAAGTCTTAATCCGGTCCTTAATACTGGCCGCCGAAAGCACCTTTCTTTGTTTGCTTCTGGGTTACCCTGCAGCCATGATTCTAGCGGACCGCAAGTTAAATTTTAAAAGCACCATGATTTTATTGATGGTATTGCCGATGTGGATGAATTTTTTAGTCCGGACCTATGCTTGGTTAACTTTATTGGAGAAAAAAGGTATCATCAATATGCTGTTAGGCTATATCGGATTACCTCCTTTAAATCTGCTTTATAACGATTTTGCCGTGATTATGGGTATGGTCTATAATTTTCTCCCGTTTATGGTTCTACCGATATATTCCGTATTGAGTAAGATGGATCATCGATTAATTGAAGCCGCCGAGGATTTGGGCGCCAATCCGCTTTATACCTTCCGCAAAGTTATTTTTCCACTAAGTTTACCAGGTGTTACTTCAGGAATCACTATGGTCTTTATGCCTTCGGTTACTACCTTTGTAATCTCCAGATTACTAGGCGGCGGTCAATATACCCTCATTGGTAATCTCATTGAAGAGCAATTCTTAACCACCGGTGACTGGAATTTCGGTTCCGCCATTTCCATTATTATGATGCTTATTATTTTGGTCAGCATGGGATTTGCGTCACAGTATGAAACTCATCAGGAAGGTGGCGGTCTGTGGTGACCGGATTTTTTAAACGTGGTTACCTTTTTCTAATGTTTGTATTTCTATATGCTCCCATCATTGTATTGGCCTTGTACTCATTTAATAGTTCCCGTTCCCGCGGGAGTTGGGACGGCTTCACTTTCCAATGGTACCTTGATATGTTTCAAGATCGCCATATTTTGGCTTCATTGTATTATTCGATAATAATCGGCGTGGCGGCATCGTTGGTTGCTACAGTAGTTGGGACCGCCGCTGCCTTCGGGATTCATAATATGAAAAGTCTACCCCAGTCCGCCGCCATGAATTTAACCTATATTCCGGTTTTAAATCCGGATATCGTCACTGGGATCTCATTTATGCTATTGTTTATATTTCTGCATATTCGCCTGGGTTTCGCCACCTTATTATTGTCGCATATTACCTTTAATATTCCTTATGTCATTCTGTCGGTTCTGCCCCGAATTAAACAACTGGACAAAAGTCTGTATGAGGCGGCACTGGATCTAGGCGCGACTCCCAATCAAGGGTTTCATAAGATTATTTTACCCGAGATCATGCCGGGCGTCATCACTGGACTTTTATTATCGTTCACTTTGTCTTTGGATGACTTTGTGATTAGCTTTTTTACTACCGGTTCCGGGGTATCCAATCTTTCAATTACCATTTATTCCATGGCTCGCCGCGGCATCAATCCAAAAATAAATGCCCTTTCTACCTTGATGTTTGTTTGCGTATTAATCTTGTTAATTATTGTCAATGTTTTGATGTCCAGACAACAAAATTCAAATAATTCAAGGAGGCTTGGAAATGTCTAAGAAACTTATTCATTTGGTACTTGTTGTAGCCATTCTGGCTTGCGCTCTCTTCATTACAGGTTGCGGCAAGCCCAAAAAAGAGATCAATGTTTACAACTGGGGAGATTATATCGATGAGTCTGTTTTGAAAAATTTCGAGAAAAAATTTCACATCAAAGTCAATTATGATACTTTCACTACCAATGAAGACATGTATGTAAAATTAAAAGTAGGCGGCGGCCATTATGATGTGGCAATTCCTTCGGATTATATGATTAAACGGATGATCGATGAAGGCATGCTTGACAAACTGGATTTTCATAATATCCCGAATTATAAATACATTGGCACCAATTATCGTAATCTCGGTTATGATCCGAAAAACGAATACTCAATCCCTTATATGTGGGGTACTGTGGGTATACTTTACAACAAGAAAATGGTCAACGGCAAGCCGGACAGCTGGCGAATACTCTGGGATAAAAAATATGCCAAACAAATTTTAATGCTGGACAGTCAACGAGATAGTGTTGGTATCGCCCTAAAAATGCTTGGTTATTCTTTGAATAGTAAAAATCCGGCCGAACTGGAAGCGGCTAAAAAAGCCTTAATCGAACAGAAGCCCTTGGTCTTGGCCTATGTGGTTGATGAAGTCAAGGATAAGATGATTGCCGGCGAAGCCGCGTTAGCTTTGGTTTGGTCCGGTGACGCCTTCTATTGCATAAGGGAAAACAAAGACTTGGATTATGTGATTCCAAAAGAAGGATCCAATTATTGGTTTGACGCCATGGTTATTCCCAAAGTGTCACCCCATAAAAAAGAGGCGGAAATGTTTATCAACTATATGTGCCAGACGGACGTGGCCTATAAGAACGCCGATTATATCGGCTATGCTTCGCCCCATACCGAGGCGGTAAAACGACTCCCCGCCGGTATTACCCATAATCGTTCCGCCTATCCCTTACCGCAGGATCTTACCAAGTCCGAGATTTTCGTCAATTTAGGCACAACGATTAAACTAATGGATAAAATTTGGACAGAAATAAAATCCGAATAAAACCCGACTGGAAAAGCCGTCAAATTGACGGCTTTTTGTTTATTAAACGGCTTAATTAATCCCAACGAAATTCGCTGCTATTTTTCGCTTGACAATTTTCGTAGATAACACTTTTATTACTATTCTACTTTAATGATTGCTATTCAAACCAAAAACTCCTATAATTATAGATACATGTCGCCTAAAATCGCTATATTGGTTTTTTTATAAAAAATAAAATAAAGGATTTCATCATGAAAAATTTGGTTTTTTCCGATTTAAACTTATCAAAAGAGGTCCAAAAATCCATTGCTGAAATGGGATTTGAAGAAGCAACCCCGATCCAATCCCAATCGATACCTCATATTTTAACCGGCAGCGATGTAATTGGTCAAGCTCAGACCGGCACTGGTAAAACTTGTGCTTTTGGAATTCCGGCCATTGAGATGCTAAGCCCCGAGACTCAGGGAATTCAAGTTTTGATCCTTTGTCCCACCAGAGAACTGGCTATCCAGTCGTCTGAAGAATTAAAAAATGTGTCGAAGTACAAACGGGGGGTAAAAATATTACCGATCTATGGCGGTCAACCGATTGATCGCCAAATTAGCGCCCTCAAATTGCATCCCCAGATTATTATCGGCACACCCGGACGGATTATGGACCACATGCGAAGAAATACCCTTAAGCTAACAAATTTACGAATGCTAATCCTGGATGAAGCCGATGAGATGCTCAATATGGGTTTCCGCGAAGATATCGACATCATCCTGCAAAAGGTACCGGAACAAAAGCAAACCATTCTTTTCTCGGCTACAATGCCCAAGGAAATTTTAGATTTAACCGCCAAATATCAGAAAAATCCTATTATCATTAAGGCTGTACATCAACAGTTAACTGTCCCCGAAATTGAACAATTCTATGTTGAAGTCAGAGAACCTGCTAAATTAGATGTTCTTGCCAGAATAATCGACGCCAACAATATCAAATTATCCCTGGTATTTTGCAATACCAAGCGAAGAGTCGACGAACTCACTTCCCATTTACAGTCCCGAGGCTACATGGCCGAGGCGCTTCACGGCGATATGCGGCAGGCTCAACGCGATAAAGTAATGGCTAAATTCAGGAAGGGGCTTATCGATATTTTGATCGCTACCGATGTGGCTGCCCGTGGGATTGATGTTGATGATATCGAAGCGGTCTTTAATTACGATCTTCCTAACGACGAAGAGTATTATGTTCATCGAATCGGTAGAACAGGCCGCGCCGGCAAAACCGGCAAGGCATTTACTTTTATATCCGGCCGTGAGATATACAAGCTAAAAGATATTCAAAGATACACCAAATCGGTGATTTTACCCCAAAAGCCGCCTTCACTGGTGGATGTTGAAGATAATAAAATCAACCATACTTTGGAAAATTTAAAGACTACTATGGCCGACGGCCATTTGGCAAAGTATATCGCCGCTGTAGAAAACTTCTTGGAAGATACCAGTTTGCCGAACGGTCAAGAGAACGATTTAACCACTCTGGACATTGCGGCAGCTTTCTTAAAAATGGCCATCCAGCCAAACGATTCTCAGGCATTGGCGGATTTAAATCACCATGAGCATGATACCTTTGCCGAAGACAAAACCATGGCACGACTGTTTATTAATGCCGGCCGTGATATTAAAATTCAGCCAAAACAGCTTATTCAAGCGCTTAACTCCTGCGCCGGTCTTCCAGAAAAGCTTGTTGGCGATATCAATATTTATGATAAATTTACTTTTGTGGAGATCCCGCATAACTTCGCCAATGAGGTTATAGCCAATTTAAAGAATCAAAAAATAAACGGCCGCAAAATAAATGTCGAAAAAGCCAATGCAAAATAAGAATCACCGCTCTTTCGACAAAGTTAGTTACTACTAAGTTGTTTCTTACATTATTATCAAATTGAAAGCCACTTAGTAGTAACAATTATTGAGATAGGAATAGGAATAGCGATAAAACCGATCATTCGGCAATAATTCGAAATTTGGTTACGTCAGTTACTAATTGTTCAGCCATCCGCCGCAAACTTACCGCCATTTCTTTAAGTTGTTCCGCTGAAGCAGTTTGCTCTTCAGAGGCCGCCAGTACTTCTTCCGCAGAGGCCGCTGTTTCTTGGGAAATCGAGCTGATATTGCCCATCGATTCAACGGTCAAATCTTTTACACCATTAATACTATTAATCATTTCATTAACTTTGATAATTTTTTCCGCGACTGTGTCCATTGAACTAATAATCTGGTCAAATGCTTCCTGTGTAAGATGAACCGCCGCCCTTTGGTCAACCAAGATTAAATAGGCGGCTTCCGCCGTTTGGGTAGAATTAGCAGTCTTGGTTTCAATTACCTTCACAATATTATTAATAGTTTTAGCGGCTTCACGGGATTGTACCGCAAGAGTATTTACTTCTTCAGCGACCACGGCAAAACCCCGACCCATTTCTCCCGCCCTGGCTGCTTCGATGGATGCATTTAGGGCTAACAAGTTGGTTTGTTCTGAGATATTGGTAATAACTTCGGTGACGTGGCGGATCTCGTCGGCACTTTTCTGCAGTTCATTAATATCTTTGATAATATTCGTTGTTATTTTATCCGTATCGTCCGTCCTTTGGATCAATTGCTCAACCGCCCCTTTGGACCGCGAACTCAAATTTTTGGCATTATCGGTAATCCGTTCAACATCACTGGCTTCCGTAACAACATTTTCAATTTGGGTTGAAAGATCGGATAATTGTTGGGAGGACTTCTCCGTTTCACGGGTCTGTCCCATCGTTCCTTTAGTAATTTGATCCATCGCCACCGCTATACTTTCTGCGGTTTTGGCAGACTGATCCGAGCTATCCTCTAAGATCGTGCTCCGTTCCAACATTTCATTAATCGCTTTTTGAGTCTCAATTATCAGGTTACCAATCTTTTCGATCATTCGATTAAAACTGTTACCGACTTCAGCCAACTCATCCTGGGTCTTAATCGCAACTTTAGCGGCAAGATTACCGACTTCGGCATTTTTCATGACTTCCCGCATATCATGTAAAGGATTCGAGATACTTAAGGAAACCAAAATAGCGATAATCATTGCGATCATACTAACAATTACCACAAAGATAACCGTAAGAAAGCCCACATTATTTATTTCTTTAAACAAATAAACATTTGATGAAATACCGAGCAAATACCAATTTCTGCTGTTAATTTGATCATAAGTGACCAGTACACTATCGTTGCTAAAATGGTCATACAACATCCCTTTTTGACTTTGATTTTGTTTTAAAACTTCCGCCATTTTTGAACTACGTAATAATTGGGTAAGATTCTTTCCAATATCATCAACATTGGGGGATGTCAGTATTTCACCGTCTCGTCTGACAATAATGGTATAGGGGAGATCCTTCGCCGATTCCCCGGAATTCTCATACCTGCCGGGACTCATCTTTTTGGTAAGCTGGTAGCCAAAGAAAACTACACCATATACCCCGATTGGCTCTCCGGTTGAGAAGTCTTTAATAACTCTGATCATGACCATATCACTGTCATATATGCCCCAATAGGTTTGATCCGGCTCTTTAAGAGCTTCGGTAAAAGCCTTGGTTTGTTTTAATTTCAAAAAAAGATTCGTAAGATTGGGATCCTCAAATCCCGCTCCTACGCATGAACCATCATTTATTGAACCGATGAAAAGCGAACGTACATTTTCATCCCCTCCAACAGTTGATTTTAACAAATCTTTTAGTTGCTCGGCGCCCGATCCGTTATTAATAAAAGATACAACCGTGTTGTTGGTCTCACTGTTAATGATTAGTTGCATCGCTAAATCTTCATATTTCTTCAGGGATAATTGGAGGTTTAAGGAGGCCTGGATCAAGCTCTCCTGCGAATAGGTAACAATTTTGTTACTAATAGCCGCTCTCGAAGAGGTATAGGACAAATAACCCATAAATACGATCGGAATAATTGAAAGGATTAAGAAAAAAAGGATTAATCGACGCTGAATTGATATCTTACTAATTACTTTGATCAATTTTAAAAAACCGGGTATTTTTTCAACGCGCTTCGCTAAGCTAGTCCCAGCCATTTTAACCTTTTTGGTTAATTTGCTGCTACTCCAACCTCCCATTAGAATCAACTCCTTAACAATTCTATTGCCCAAACAAAGGGGAACCAATCCTTTTCTAGATGTTTGGTCCCCCTACTACTCAATACATAAAGTTGTTTTAGACTACAAATTTTATTTCTTGGTTAAATATTTACGGATATCAACAGCCACCGCAAAGATAATGATTAATCCCTTAATGATTTGTTGCCAATAAGGGTTAAGTCCGATAAATGTAAGTCCATAGTTGATAATGGTAAGAATAAACACACCGGCCAAAATCCCTTGAATGGTTCCAATACCGCCGGTTGTGGAAACACCGCCAACGACGCACGCCGTAATGGCATCAAATTCATAGCCGTTACCATAGTTATTGGTGGCGCCGCCGGTTCTCGCTGCTTCAAGCACACCACCCAAAGCAAATAAGCCGCCGGCGATCGTAAACATGGCCAAGATGTGTTTGGATACATTAATACCGGAAACTTTAGCAGCATTTATATTACCGCCGATAGCATAGCAGTTCTTACCGAAACGGGTTTTATTCATGAGTATAAACATTAAAGCAGCTATAATGATTGCAATAATCAAAATATAGGGAATGGAAAAAGCTTGAGGACCGATTGCGCCGGTGCCGAGCTCGGTAAAATCGGCCCGCAATCCGCCGATAGGTTGTGAATTGTTAGGCGCCATGTCAAAATAAATGGAGTTGATACCATAGATGATAACCATGGAACCCAAAGTAGCAATAAATGGAGGCAAGCCTAATTTTGCCACACAAAATCCGTTAAATAAACCAAATAATACACCTACTAGAATAGCAAGGATAATTGGTATTATTAAAGGCAACTGCGGTAGATTTGGGAAAAACAGCCGCAAATAAGTAGGAGCCTGCAGCATTGAAGCTGCTATAACAGCGCCAAATCCCACCATACGTCCGGCGGAAAGATCGCAGCCGGCGATTAATATCGCAAAAAAAGCGCCCATGGCAATAATAATACGGGTTGAGGACTGCAACAAGATATCGCGCAAACAAGTCAAGGATAGAAAACTAGAATCGATGAATGCGATAACAACAACTAATAACACTAACACAAAGTAAATTGCATGATCACTGAGAAATTTTAAAGCTTTTTTGAAATCCATAAGTTGAAACCCTCCTTCAATTAAGCGATAAACTTAGCGGCCAAACGCATAATTTCTTCCTGCGTTGCACTTTTCCCATCAATGAAACCGGAGAGACGTCCTTCGCACATTACCATGATCCGGTCGGACATTCCAATCAATTCAGGCATTTCAGAGGTGATCATAATGATACTCTTACCCTGTTTTGCCAGATCGGCAATCAGGGTATAAATCTCATATTTTGCCCCGACATCAATACCCCGGGTCGGCTCATCAAGTAACAAAATATCCGGTTCGGTAAGCAACCATCTGCCAAATAATACTTTTTGTTGGTTACCGCCCGATAAATCTTTGATCAACGTCTTAGTGGATGGAGTCTTTACTTTAAGTTGAGCGACAGTCTTGTCGGCATCCGCTTTTCTCTTCTTACCATTTAACAAACCATATCTGACATAGCGGGCCAGATTGGCAATCAATGTGTTCTCCAATACCGAAAGTGCTCCGAAAATACCCGATACCCGTCGATCTTCGGTTAGCAAAGCCAACTTATATTTTTTGGCTTCTTCCGGTGATTTAATCACAACCTGTTTTCCATCCAGATAAACACTACCGGAAGCAATCACTCGTAGTCCAAATAAAGCCTCAATTAACTCGGTGCGTTGCGCGCCAACCAAACCGCCGACACCCAAAATCTCGCCCCTGTGTAGCTCAAATGAAATATCTTTGAAAGATTTTGGTGAAGGCGAAGTGAGTCCTTCAACTTTTAAAATCACGTCCCCGGGTACATTACTGCGTTCGGGAAAACGATTGGTTAAATCACGGCCAACCATCTTGGAGATGATTAAATCGTCAGTTAATTCAGCTGCGGGCCAAGTACCGACGCGTTGACCATCCCGCATAATTGTAACTTCATCGGAAATTTGCAGGATTTCTTCAATTTTATGAGAGATATAAATAATCGCAACACCACGGCCCCGGAGTTCCCGAATAATCTTAAACAAATGCTCCACTTCATTTTCAGTTAATGAAGAGGTCGGTTCATCCATAATGATAACCTTCGAATTATAGGAAACTGCTTTGGCAATTTCCATAGATTGCACTTTGGAAACAGACATATTTCCCACAATTGTTGCGGGATTGATATTCATTTCAAGACTTTTAAAGAGGTCTTCGGTATCCCGATACATTTTTTTGTGATCAATAAATTTTAACGGCCCGAGACTTTTTAATGGAAAACGCCCTAACCAGATGTTCTCCATGACATTACGGTAAGGTATCGGGTGTAACTCCTGATGAATCATGGAAATACCATTATCTAAAGCAATTTTTGAATTTTCTATCTCAACTTTACTACCTTTTAGCAGTATATCTCCGGAATCTTGTAAATAAATCCCAAACAGACATTTCATTAATGTCGATTTACCGGCGCCATTCTCACCCATCAATGCGTGTACAGTACCGGGACGTACTTGCAAAGTCACATTATCAAGTGCTTTTACACCCGGAAATTCCTTCGAAATATTATTCATTTCAAGCAAAAAACCTTTTTCACTCATTGCAACGCCCCCTGCGGTCAAAATCGTGACAATAGGACCCTTAACCAATAATCAGTACTTATCTTTATGAAAAAACGGCCAAAACTAAAACCTGATTTTACAACTGAATTTGCATAACCAGCTTATCGATACTTAGAAAACAGGGGAGCAAATCAAGCACGACTGCTCCCCTGCCTTTTCTAAAAGATTGCGATGAAAAGCTTATTGAGCATCCTTGATATTAGCTTTGGTGATCGGTTTGTAAGGAACCCAAACATATTTTCCATCAGTGATTTTAAAACCAATGTTGGCTTCGGTCGGGGTCTTGCCTTGAGCTAATACCATAGCCAGTTTAGCAGTAACTCGGCCTTGGTTCTTCGCATCATTTAAAACAGTTCCGAGCATGGTGCCGTCTTGAAGAGCTTGGCAACCAGGAGCGGTAGCGTCAACGCCAACAACCGGCATATATTTGTCGCCTTTGAAATAACCAGCGGCTTTTAAAGCTTCGATAGCGCCAAGAGCCATGTCATCATTGTTAGCCAATACGACATCGATTTGTTTGCCGGTGGCTAAGAAAGCAGCCATTTTCTCTTGACCTTTAACACGATCCCACATACCGGTATCTTCAGCAACTTTTTCTACTTTGAAACCAGCATCGGTAATAGCTTTGATGGAGAACTTGGTACGAAGTTCAGCATCTTGGTGACCGGGTTCACCTTTCAACATTACATAATGGATAACGTTGTCTTTGGTCGGATGGGCTTTGAAATAGTCAACAACTAATTGGCCTTCCATGGTACCGGATTGTTCGGCAATAGCGCCAACATAGTAAACTTTGTTCCATTTAGCCATATCTTCTTTGAACGGTTCACGGTTGAATAATACTAAAGGAATATTAGCTTTTTTGGCTTTGTCGATAATAACACCGCAAGCTGCACGGTCAACTGGATTAATTGCCATTGCGGTGACTTTTTTGGTGATGAAGAGGTCAACTTTGTCATTGCAAGTAGCCTGGGAGTTTTGTGCATCAACGATATCAACTTTAGCACCTTTGACTTCTTTCACAGCGGATTCGATGTTCATACGAACGCCGGTCATGAAAGTGTCGTCAAACTTGTAGATAACGCAACCGATATTGATCGGTTTTGCTGCGTTGACAACAACACCAACTAATAATACGACTAAAACCATTGCCAATACTAAAACTTTTTTCAACAAAAATCCCTCCAATAAATTTTATTTCTTGGGCCTTGCCCAGTGAAATGATAACACTTTCTTTTCCACAGCCGCAAGAGTAAATTTTTAGTCACAAAAATTACAGATCGTTTACGAATTATTTTTGTGGCTGTTACAAAAGTTATTCTTGCCCTATCCATCACCTCTTTTCAAATTTTTTCAATAGCCCAACCATCAAGACTATGCTTGGTAAGCCAAACATTTCCATAAATTTTATAGATCGGGTGGGTTATTTATACGGAATTTATCAAACAAAGTAGAAAGCAGATGAAAGTAATTGATAGTTTCTATACTTTCATTTATTATCCTTCTTCGCTTTAAAAGAATATTAAAATCTTTTTAAAAATTAGTTAACCATCGTTCTCATAATAAAAAGGGCCCAGCACAACTCGTCGCTGCGGCCCCAGTTTAAAACGCTTATTAGTTTCTACTTGTTACGATATATTTCAAAACAAACAATCCTAACGGCGATTCAGTTCTTCCGCTTTGCCTTCCACAGGATCTGTCCAAAGCTTCCCGGCTTTATAATCCTCTAAATTGTTTTTGTCGACCACCACAGCCGGAGTCTCAAGAAAAGCTGGAATTTTTTCAGCTTTTAGATATTTCTCGGCTTGGATTATAATTTGAGCTCCTATTTTATCCGGATAAACTCCCAAAGTGGCCGTTACGAAACCCTCTTCAATCTTGTCCAATGTAATCGGATTACCATCGATACCAATGGTATATATTTTACGCCCCATGCTCCTGGCGGCAATAGCAGCGCCAATTTCCATTTCATCACTATCTGCAAAAATCAAATCAAGATCTGGATTCTTGCGTAAAGCGCGGGTTGTTACTTCAGTAGCCTGGTCGCGTTCCCAAAACGCGAAGTCTTTGCCGACTACTTTAATCCCGGAATAACGCCCGATAACTTCCAAAAATCCCCCGGAACGTTCAATTTGATGAAAGCCGGGAATACCCTCGATTATAAATACTTTACCTCTGCCCCGTAATAATTTAACTGCATATTCACCACAAGCCCGGCCGCCATTCCGCTGATTATAGCCAATATACTCTGTTACCGAGGTATTAGTGATAGGGGTTAGGCTATTATGAACAAAGACCGGTATTTTTGCCTTAGTCGCGGCATTAATTGCAATCCGAATCGCATTTTCATCGATAGCATTCACACTGATGACGTTAACTTTCTGGGCGATAAAATCAGTCATCAGCTTAACTTGTCCCTTAAAGTCAGTCTCTCGTTCGGGGGCTTGAACCTCGATTCGGAACCCCGTATCCTCACCTTGTTCCTGGGCCCCCTTGGCGATCTCCGAATGGAAAGGGCTGGTCGTACCGGGAGGTAAAATAGCAATTTTTCTTTTTTCAGTAGCGTAGGTTGCGTTGAATAACAAACAGACCAATATAACCATGCAAAAGAAATATCGGTATTTTTTCACGGCCAACAACCTCCCCAGGGTCTGCATCGTAAGTGTAGGAAAGAGCGGATATTGGATTATTTATTAAAGCTTGCCAGAATCCATTCCAACTTTGCCAATAAAAGTTCATACTCGTTATTATCTTGAAGATTATCTGGAACATCTTGCGCTGCGGATAATCCATGATAATCCAAAGTACCTTTAATCTGCCCCAGCGAGGGTTGGAGGCGTTGCGCTTCAATGCTAATCGTTTCCGCTTGTCTCAAGATATTCTTAATTGCTTTGGCCAGATTTACAAAATAAGAATTGGCTTCAGCCCCATCAGCCGGGTTGTTTCTGGAATCAAGCAGCATGATCTGATCCAGCAGACCGAATCGTACCACTTCCATGGTATTAATAATCGTTGTGGGTATCTCTACCAGACGTTTCGAAAAATCCTGCAATTTGAAACCAGCCGGCACAGAGTCTATGTCTCCGCGCTTGTCAACCATTTGTTTGACCTTATCGGGAATTGCCCCTAGGCTTTCAAGTACAATATGCAACTTTTGAATTTCCCGATTAAAATTGGCGATGGCTGCCATCGTCCGATGATGGGCTTCTTCCAGGTCCAGTTTGACATTTCCTAATTTGAAATCCTGTCCGATTTCATGTTTAATATGTTCCAATGACTGCGTCAAATCATTCATTAAGGCCAATGTTTTATCCATATCAATCAAATTAGAAATTGGGGAATCTTCAGGATCACCCGGTAATTTTACATCATCAACCTGACTATATCGCTCAGTCAGAGTCGTAACATCATCCACCATCTTCTTAATGCTTTCCATAACCTTACGGTTACTTTCAGCCAATTCCGCCAATTCATCCTGGGGATTATAACTAATGGCCAGATCAAGGCCTTCCGTTACATTCCCCTGTGAAACTCGCTCATTGGCTAAAATTAAATTTCGTAAACTGATCTGAAGATACCGAATGATGATAATTCCCAAGGCAATAGAGAGCAGCGAAGCAGTTGCCAAAATTAAAATAATCCAGCAAAGCGTAGAACGCAACTGATGCGCCGCCTTAAGCTTTGATTTTTGAGCGAATTCCAAATTATATTGAATCACTTCTTTGATCAAATACTTAATGTCGCGATAACGAACCGAAGCCCAACCATCCCATAACTCCATCGCATTTTCAATATCATTACGGCGGACTTGGATTAAAACCTTTTGAACCGTATAGCCATACTCATTCCAACTTGGTTCCAGCTCACTGAGAATTGCTGTGTTGGTTGAATCCTGCTTTACCTGTTTTAATTTTCGGATCGCTGCATTAAAATGGCGGTTGATTTCGAACAACTCAACTTCTATCTTATGCCGATCCGATTGGTAACGGGAACGAATATACTCCACGACCAGACGATCAAACCGCATCAAGTCATCATTCATCTCAGATGCAATGATCGTCCGTTTGATGTTGATGTCCATCGTTTTCTGAAATGTGGCGTTAAAAACCGATAAAGTATATATGGCAGCCATACCGGTTATAACTAAAGAAACGAGTAATAATGCAATTAAAATGGTTATTTTTTGTGAGAGTCTCCACTTAACCTTGGAGTTTAACCTGATGATGAGATGATCAATCCACATGTAAAACACCAGCCTTACTGAAAAGTCCGGTTTGAATCAAATGTAAGCCGTTTTGCGTCAATCGAACAATAGTATTGTGTTCCGGTTTTCCATCAATAATTACCGTCATGCCCGGCTTAAGGGGAGAAATCGGAGCTGAGGCAGTCTTCCCGATTACTTCTGCGCCAGCTAGGATAATGGGATGATTGCTGAATTTCAATAATGCGGCTTCGGTACTTGCTTCAACAATATTGGAACTGGTAATTCCATGATCCGGATCAATGCCGTCAACTTCGGAAAAAGATAAGTCAAAGCAGATCTCTTGAATAACCCTTTCGGTCAAATGCCCGAGCATTGTCATTGTTCTGGAGCGTAATATACCGCCGGTCAATATAACATCGATATGGGGGGCTTTGAGCAAAGCCATTGCCACTTCAATCGAGACCGTAATAACCGTTAGATTATTATCGTAGTTCTTTAAATATTCGGCCAATGCTACGATACTCTTCCCGCCTCCCAGCATAATAGTTTGTCCGGGAGCAATGAACTTGGCGGCTTCCTGAATTAACGGCGAATACTCTGCCTTTAACTCCGGCGACTCTTCGAAAAGAGGATTGCCGCCCAAAATGACCCCACCATAAGTCCTGGTAACGAGCCCATCTGCCTCTAAAACCTCAAGATCCTTACGAATGGTAACTACCGAGACTCCCATCCTTTGACTTAGCTCCGAAACAGTAATGCTATTCTGTTGTTCGATAATGGCAATGATTTCCTTGCGCCGTTCGATCGCGAACAACCTGATTCCTCCAGACATCTAAGGGGATTTATGGATCAAAATTAATTTTACTTTCTTCTTGTTTCGACTTTTCTTAATTATTTCCTGCCTTGTTATTTTCTGATTCATGGCCAAATTGATCGACAAAAAAGCCGCCAGTATGTTTACCCGGGGGCTTTTTGTCGATCGAATTGAATAAGGCGTTATATTCATGTAAATTTTAGACATTAAAACGGAATAACGTTACATCTCCATCTTGCATTACATATTCTTTCCCTTCCTGGCGCACCAAACCTTTTTCCTTCGCAGCATTGTATGAACCACAAGCAATAAGATCCTTGAAACTGACGATCTCCGCCCGAATAAAGCCTCTCTCAATATCGGAATGAATCTTACCGGCTGCCTGAGGCGCTTTTGTTCCTTTGGTAATCGTCCAAGCCCTGACTTCCGGCTTGCCGGCAGTCAAAAAACTAATTAATCCCAGGAGCTGATAACTCTTCTTAATCAACTTGTCCAAACCGGACTCCTCGATGCCTAATTCCTTTAAATATTCTTTTCTTTCAGCCTCTTCGAGCTCGGCAATTTCTTCTTCAATACGGGCGGAAGTGACGACCATTTCTGCTCCTTCCACTTGTACCAATGATTCTAATTCTTTAACTAAGGGATTATTTGCTCCACCGCCAGCGAGGTCCGATTCAGCCACATTAGCGGCATAAATAATTGGTTTATCCGTGAGCAAGAAAGCCTGACCGACAATTTCTTTTTCATCATCTGTAAACTGAAGGCTTCTAACAGGTTTTTCACTTTCCAGCCCCGCCTTGATACGGTTATAGATCCCGATTTCCATTTCATACTGAGCTCTTAATCGGGCGTCCTGGACTTTTAACAATTTGGAAGTCTTTTCAATTCGTTTTTCCAACGTTTCCAGATCAGCGAAAATTAATTCCAAGTTGATGGTCTCCACATCCCGTTTCGGTCCGACGGAGCCGTCAACGTGCACAATGTTCGGGTCTTCAAAACAGCGTACCACTTCAACGATAGCATCGACTTCGCGAATATGGGCCAGGAACTTATTACCAAGTCCCTCTCCCCGGCTGGCCCCTTTCACCAATCCGGCAATATCCACAAATTCAATAGCGGTAAGTGTAATTTTATCCGGGTCATACATTTGAGCCAGTTTCTGAAGACGCTCATCGGGAACAGAAACGATTCCCACATTCGGTTCAATCGTACAAAACGGATAATTAGCGCTTTCAGCGCCGGCCTTGGTTATAGCATTAAATAAGGTGCTTTTTCCCACATTGGGCAATCCGACAATTCCTAGTTTCAACTGCAAACATCCTTTCCAAATTAAACGAAAGCCGCTAAAACAAGCTCTCAGAATCGTTGTTATTGGGTTTTAGGCGATCCAATTCAAAACAACGCCTAAAGTCGAGATATTACTGCCAAATATATACTATAAACCATTTTGAAGGGTTATTCAATAGAAAACCCGATAATTCACCCAAATCAGGGATTATTAACTTTGCCCTCGAATGATGCGATTTCCTTTTACGAATAGTCCTATGTTGAAATTCATGGGATCGAATACTAATGTTCCCGTCCATTTCAAGTATAGCCAAATCAACTTCCTCAATGCTTGCGACCCCATGTTCCCGTATAGACTCTTTAATCTCATCCAAAGTTATTTTAGCTTTTTGAATATTTTCGAAATTTAGTTTTCCTTTATAAATAAGCAGAAGGGCTTCCCCTTGAACCAAACGTCCAAATCGCGGAAAACGATAAAATAAACAGAATAGGTCGTAGGGGGCGAGTTGTAGTTAAACATTCAACATACTTATTTCAACCTATATATATAAGTTGAAATAAATAACTTGGCCCAAAATCCAACCTCTCTCTGGCTCTCCCCCAACGAAGCCAATACGAAGAAGCGGATTCAGTGGGAGAGTAACCGATA
>WSSedL1CaDRAFT_10000321_pt1 | contig 33580 bp, 32 predicted proteins | sample WetSurSL1Cattail_FD_9464 | JGI IMG/M metagenome (IMG submission 9464)
CAGCGCCATTTCCGATTTATCAAATTTAGTAGCCGAACCTTTTTGATTCCAATCGTGGCAGACAGTGTAGTAATGCAGCGAAAGTCCGTTAACATTATTCCGCGTTCCTTCCGGTTTAGCCGCCCACATGCGCATAAACGTTTCAGTCCAGTCGAAATTAACGTCGCTGGCGCCCGAAGCAATTCTGAATAATTTATTGTCGCCGTAGTCTCTGCAAAAAGTTGAATAGCGGTTAGCTAAATTAAAATAGTAATCGGGATTCATATTTCCGCCGCAACCCCAGGACTCGTTGCCAAGCCCCCAGAATTTAACATGCCAGGCTTTTTCGCGTCTGTTTTTCTTACGCAAATCGGTAATAGGGCTTATGTTATCGGAGTTAATATATTCTACCCATTGCGACATTTCCTCAACGGAGCCGCTGCCGAGGTTGCCTGTTATTATGGGCTCGCATTTTATTTGCTCGCACAGATCAAGAAACTCATGCGTTCCAAAGCTGTTGTCTTCAGTAACGGCGCCCCAGTTAGAATTAATCATTGCCGGGCGCGTTTCCTTTGGACCAATGCCGTTTTTCCAATGGTACTCGTCCGCAAAGCATCCGCCGGGCCAACGTAAGCTTGGGATACCCATTTCTTTCAACGCAGTCGTTACGTCTTTTCTAATTCCGCGGATGTTAGGGATGTCAGATTTTTCGCCGACCCAAAGCCCTTCATAAATGCAATGTCCAAGGTGCTCGGAAAAGTGGCTGTAAATATGGCGGCTTATGGTATCCTGCCCTTTATCGGCATGAATTACTAAAGCGTTTACAAAGTCCTGGGGGAATAGATTAGTTTGGATGCATAAAAAAAACATTACTGCAAAACAGACAATGAATCTCTTCATTTTATTTTCCTTGTAATATCAGGTCGTGTTGATTTAAATGCTAATATCAAATTCAATCGGCCTGAAAAAAGTTTATTGGTTTATTTAATTTCAAATTCATATTCTAATTTATAATATTTGTGAACGCCAGCCTGCCATTTAATTGAATCATGGTCTAAGTATTCGCTAACTGCGCCTTCTACTCCATTCCACATTGTAGCGACAATCAGTTCGTATTTATAAGATCCTTTTTGCAAACTGTCTATGCCCCATGTCCCTATAGATGCCGTTGTACTCGAATCTGGATACAAAGGGGGTCTCTTTCCACAATTTAAATCAAGCGTCCAATAACTCTTTTCAGACCAGGTAGAATTGTCAAGTTTATGCTTCAGCGCGCCCCAAAAATAACCGGGCAAAAAATATCCATAAAGAGTATCTTTTGAAAAATTATCTAATCTAAAAAAAGGAGCTTTATAATCTGCTGGTTCTAGATTTATCAAAGTTAATTTGATAGACTTTGGCGGCTTATAGTATTTAATTACTGAGATAGAGCATTCTGTATCTTTATGTTCATAATCATATTGCCCATTACTTTTTTGTTGAGGAGAAGTATAAACCGATATTCTTATTTCAATTTCTGTTTCAGTTCCGTCAATATATAAAGGGTAATTTACAGAGTCCGATTTTTCGCCAATGATATTAACAGCAACCGATATGCTGTAATTGCCTGGCTTCTTAAAGTATCGTTTTTGAAAATAATCGAATACTTTTGCGCTGTCAGAAAATAATTTGTGAACGCTATGATTAGGGAAACGCAGCTTTATATTTGCATAGACCGGATTTTTAAAGTCATTGTATCGGTCATAGCCAAAATTCAAAGCGCTTTGGCTAAATAGCTTTGAGCAAGCCAGAATAAAAACCAGACTATATATTAATTGTTTGTAATTCATTTCTCCGCCGCGGTAAACAAAAGTAATATTTAATTAATTATTTATAATTAATATAACATTTCCCCAATTTGATAAAAATCCTTATTCATAATTCTACGTTGTAAATCCAGACTATTTCTTCAATTCTTTAATGTTAAATCTGAACTTTACTGTTTGGGAACTTATAAAAGATCAAGATTTGTTTGCTCTAAAATATAAGGCAATATATTTAATTTAACAAAAAAAGGAAGCGAATATGCATTTCATCAATCCATATATGAACTTTAATGGTAATACCGAAGAAGCGTTTATGTATTACAAATCAGTATTTGGCGGAGAGTTCCTGGTTTTGCAGCGTTTTAAGGATACTCAGGAAGCGGATAAAATTTCACCGGACGACAAAGAAAAAATTATGCACGTCTCTTTACCTATAGGGAAAGGGAACGTCCTGATGGGTTCCGACGCCCTTGAATCGATGGGGCAAAAACTTGTAGTAGGCAATAATTTTTATCTATCGGTTGAAACTGATAGTAAAGAAGAAACGAAAAAAATATTTAAAGATCTCTCGGCAGGGGGCGTCGTAACGATGCCGCTGGCTGATACGTTTTGGGGCGCTTACTTTGGAATGCTAATAGATAAATTCGGCGTTCGCTGGATGGTAAGCTGCGCTGAAGGCCAGCCTAAATAAATTAAGGAGTAATGAAATGACAAAAATAGATCCACAAGATAATGTATTAACTATTACGAGGGATTTTGCACAGCCGGTTGAATTATTGTGGGAGGCCTGGACTATTCCTGCAAGCCTTATGCTTTGGTGGGGGCCTAAAAACTTTACGACTCCTTTCTGCAAAACAGATTTTCGTATTGGCGGAAAATACCACTTTTGTATGCGGTCGCCGGAAGGAAAGGATTTTTGGACCGCTGGCGTATATAAAGAAATTATTCCGCTTAAGCGGATTGCTCTAACGGATAGTTTTGCAGACAAAGACGGAAACATCATGCCCGCTTCAAGTCACGGTTTGACTGGAGAATGGCCTGAAGAACTCATTGTGACTGTCGCATTTGAAGAATCTAACGGTAAAACTAAAATGACAATGACCCATGCCGGATTGCCCGCCGCCTGGAAAGATATGACAGGCGAAGGGTGGAATCAAATGTTCGATAAACTTGAAGAAATTTTGAGATAAAAAAAACTGCTTTTTGATATATAACGTTGCGACATAACGTAAAATGAAGGCTAAACAGGTTTACGATTAAAAAACAGCGCGCCTTGTCGGTAATATCGGAGCGTTTACCGATTTACTGTGTTTCAGGTCATTTTAAGTCTTTATCTTTTCGCTTAATAAAAAAATAAATTATTAAAGTTTAAGGGAAAGGTTAAGCGTTATGTCAGACGATCACGAAACAAAAAAACGAATCATGCTAAAAGCGGAAGAAAATTCTTCAGGAATTGGAATCAGCAAAAAAACGCTTTACAAGCATTTTGACGGTAAAGAGCAGTTGAAAACAATGAATAAAAATGAGTTGAGCGAAGCCGCAACTGTAAACAGCATAGAAGTAAAGAATTTCACGAAAAAATTCGGCGACGTTACGGCTGTAGACGATATTTCTTTCAGCGTGGAGCAGGGGACAATATTTGCCTTCCTTGGGCCAAACGGAGCCGGCAAAAGCACAACCATAAATACTCTTTGCACTATACAAGAAAAGACGTCAGGGGAATTAAGAATTAACAGCAATAACGTAACGAGTCAAAAAGACAAGGTTAGAAATGATATCGGCATTGTTTTTCAGGAGTCTACTCTCGACGACAAACTGACCGTCGAAGAGAACTTAAGACTCCATTGCGATTTTTATAATGTGCCAAAAGCCGAAGTTGACGAACGGATAGATTTTGTTCTGGAGCTTGTAGACCTTACGAACCGGAAAAAATTTCTTATAAACAGCCTTTCCGGCGGAATGAAACGACGCGCAGAGATAGCTCGCGGTCTTGTGCACTTCCCTAAAGTTCTCTTTTTAGACGAACCCACGACAGGTTTGGATCCACAAACCAGAGCTAATGTGTGGGATTATATCCATAAGCTTCAGAAGCAAAAAAATATCACTATTTTTCTTACTACTCATTACATGGACGAAGCTGAAATATGCAACAAAGTAGCCGTGATCGATAAGGGTAAAATTGTAGCGCATGACACTCCAGCCAATCTGAAAAAAAAATATACGTCTACTACCATGAAAATTCAAACTTCAGATAACGACAGTTTAACGCGGTATCTCGGAGAGTGTTCGATAAAATACAAGCTCAATGACGATCAGGTTATTATTTATACGACCAGCTTAGACGACGTATTGGAAATTACTTCAAAATTTAATGAGTCGATAGAAGATATTGAAATAAACAAAGGAACTCTCAATGACGTTTTTATAGCAATTACCGGAAAGGAGATAAGAGAATGATGCGCCCAATTAAAGCCATTTTATTAAGAAATTTGATTAAGCTTTCAAGAGATAGGATGAAACTATTTTTTAACCTTTTAATGTCCGGTTTGTTCCTGTTCATATTTTCATTTGTTGCCAAGTCCACCGTTCATGGTTTAGACAGCCCGATAGTTTATCTTCTGCCCGGCATCATTATAATGACGGTATTCCAATCGGCCTTAAACAATTCAATGGGCATCCTTGAGGATATTTCTTCCGGATTTATGAAAGAAATTTTAGTCGCGCCAATTACACGATGGGAAATTGCAATAGGTCAAATTCTTTCGTCTGCGGTTGTGTCTGTAATTCAGGGACTGATAATTGTTGTCGTAGGTCTGTTTATGGGGCTTAGAATCGATTTCCTGCATGGCATAGCAATGACGGCTCTGATGCTTTTAGTAGGAATAACGTTCAGCGCTATGGGGCTGTATTTAGCTACAATAGCAAAAGAATCAAGCAACTTTCAATTGCTTATTATGGTGGTCACATTTCCTCTGACTTTTTTATCCGGCGCTTATATTCCAACAACGGCGTTGCCAAATTTTCTGGCTCCGTTTGTATATCTTAATCCGTTAACTTATACGACTGCCGCTTTCAGATTTATAACCTTAAGAATGGACAACCGGCCGCTTGCCGAAGTTGTAAAGGCGGGGGTAGCTTTTAATATAAATGGGTTTGTTATTACGCCGCTAATAAGCGCTTTGATAATATTAATTATGTGCGCAATCTTTTTCTCTTTATGCGTTAAAAGGTTCGAGCGCGCCGATTTCTCAAGAGTTAAGATATTTAAACACGAACGCCATTAATAGCAAGTATTTACTAAACAAGAATTAATGATGGAATATTAAGGAATACTCATATAATGTTAATATTTAAATAATGTAGAGAGCTTGAAAGTAAAATTTAAGATAATATTTTTATTACCCATAAATCAAAAAAAAAGTAGAAGATAAAATGGAGAAAATATGCGCTTAAATTTGAAAATGGCTTTTAAGATAAAAGGACTTGGATTTTTATTCCTGTCATTATTTAGCTGTTCGTTTCTTTTTTCGCAAAGCAAGCCGGTTCTAAAATTTTCTAACGAAGGTAAATTTAAAATTGTTCAGTTTACCGACATTCATTTTCAAATTGATAAAAAAGAAAGATGCGATAGCGTTATCGACATGATTAAATCAATTTTGAAAGAAGACAAACCAGATTTAGTTATCCTAACCGGAGATATTGCAACGTCGCAAGACGTTAAGGGCGCTTGGGAAGCGGTAACAAAACCAATGATAGAGGCGGGTATTCCATGGGCGGTAGCTTTTGGAAATCACGATCACGAACATGGCTTTACAAATAAACAAATAATGGATTATTTAGTAACGCTGCCATTAAATCTTTCTACTTACGGACCGTCAGATATCCACGGAATTGGCAATTATATTCTTGAAGTTCTCGGTTCAAAATCGGAGAAAGCAGAAGCTCTGATATATTGCTTTGACTCAAACGCCTACACTTGGGATAAAGACGATAAAGAACTCGGCGATTATGATTGGATAAGATTTGACCAGATACAGTGGTACCGCGAACAAAGCAAAAAGTATACTGAGCTTAACAATAGTAAACCTTTCCCTGCGTTAGCGTTTTTCCATATACCTTTCCCAGAATTTGTCGACGTGCAAAAGAAGACCTCCACTATTGGCGATAGAGGCGAATCTGTTTGTTCTCCTCAAATTAATTCTGGTTTGTACAATGCATTTTTGGAATCAAAAGACGTAATGGGCGTTTTCTGCGGACACGATCACAACAATAATTATATTGGCACGTTGAACAATATTGCTCTTGCATACGGGTGCAAAACTGGAAAAGATTCGTATGGGCATCTTGATAAAGGCGGAAGAGTTATTGTCCTTTACGAAGGGGAAAGAAAATTTGACACATGGATTCATACCACAAACGACGCAGTTAAATATTCGGTAACGTATCCGGATACGTTTAATAAAAAATAAACCTTATATAGTATTTGCATAATTAAATTGCCGTCAAAGCCTTGCAGGCTTTAAAACCTGTAAGGCTGGCAATTCCCGCCAATCTTTTCAAACTACAAAATTTGAACGTTAAAACATCATATCCCTAATCGAGAGAGAAGTCTAAATAAAATAATAGCGCTATAATTTAACATTAAGTTAACGTTTACATTATACTGTGATAATATTGAAATGATAAGTTTTGCAAAATGAAATTATTGCTTACGTTATTCAAAAAGAATATCCTGCCGGTAAAAACGGGGGTTCCTTTTTTCTATAACTTTACAAATAAAGCTTCGAAATAACATTAATAAAGAATTAAATCTGTTTATGATAAATCCGGAAAAAAACAAAAGCCTAACATGCAAACAGGAGCCATGAACAATTAGACTGGCATATATTCAACAGCAACTATCTTCATTTGTCATTCCTCAAAAGAACAGAGACTATTTAGCCGCTTATTATAATAAATGAAATGAAGATTTAACTCAAACTAAATAAAAGACTAAACTATGATATTTAATATTTCTACTACAATTCCTAAGAACATTTTTAGATCTCGGTTTTTAACAGTATTGATTTTCATTTCAATTGGCGCAAAAGCTCTTCTTGCTCAGCCAACTTCGGGGCATTTACAAGGTAAAATAATAGATAAAGCGACCGGTGAAGCGCTGCAGGGAGCCAGCGTTTATGTGCAAGGCTCTTCGATAGGCAGTATGACCGATATTGAAGGCTCATACAGAATTGCAAATATACCTTTTGGAAAACACAATTTGATTGTATCGTATATTGGATACAAAACAAATACAGTAGCTATTGAAATTAATTCCGCAAAAACTCAAACGCTTGATGTAAAATTAGACGCTACAATAATTGAAGGGAAGGAAGTTGTTATCACAGGTCAATTGCAGGGGCAGGCGCAGGCTATAAACCGGCAGGTAGCGTCAGATCAGATTGTGAATATTGTCTCCGAACAAAAAATAAAAGAGTTACCCGACGCTAATGCGGCAGAATCAGTCGGCCGTCTGCCGGGAGTAGCTGTTCAACGGGACGGCGGAGAAGCTTCTAAATTAATGATACGCGGACTTGATCCAAAGTTTACAAACATCACTTTAAACGGTATTCAGATACCTGCTACAAGCGCCGATAGCCGCGACGTAGATTTAAGCTTAATCTCTCAAAGCTCTCTTTCCGGAATAGAACTATATAAAGCGCTAACTCCGGATCAGGATGCTGACGCTATTGCCGGCGTTGTAAATCTTGTTACAGGGCAGGCTAAAGCTGGCCAGAATATTACTATGGATATTTTTGGAATATACAGCGGCATGTCTGAATCCGCTAAACAATATAAATTTTCGGGCAGCTACAGCAACCGATTTTTTGATAATTTTCTTGGCGTGCAGGCTGGGTTTAACTCTGAAAAAAGAGACCGCAACAGAGAAGCTTTTACAGACGACTGGACAATACCCGCCAATGGCGATTATCAAATCAGCGCTTTGACTGTGGAGTATGATCAGGAAACAAGAAAAAGATATGGCGGTAATATAAACCTTGATATTAACACTCCCGACGGCGGAACTATAAAGATGACAAATCTTTATAGCAAAACGACAAGAAAAATATTTTCGAGTACGCGCGATTACCCCGAAAACGGCTCGGTCACTTATTCTGCAAACTCAGTAGATAAAGACATTTATACGATTAATAATTCGTTAACAGGCGAAAATTTTGTAGACGCTTTAAAAATCAACTGGGCTCTTTCGCGCGCTTATACTAAAAACGAAAAACCGTTTGATCATTTTATGCGTTTTTATGAAAACACAACTACTACGTCCGGCATGCGCACAATCACCGATCCCTCAGTATTAAAACTTTCCGGTAAAAATTTAATTCAATATGCATATAATAATTTTTCAATGGCAAATGTAGACCGCGCATATTTCCGCTGGGATAATAATGACGAAAGAAATTATGATATAAAAACAGATTTGGAATATCCAATTCGCATTAGCGACGATCTTTCCGGAATGGCTAAAGCCGGATATAAATTCAGAACAAAAAGCAGAGAACGCGAATGCGGCGAAAAAATGACGGCATATTGGTTAAGAACTTCTTTCAACTATTACTATGATGATAATGGAAATGTTGCCGCTAAAGACTGGGCGAATTCAGACTGGCCTTCCGGATATCACGGTCTGCTAACTGATTTTTTAAAGGGGTCTTCATATCCAACACGAACGATTGACGGGCAATACTTGCTTAATCCGGTTATTGACGACGCGTTAATACGCAACTGGTATGCATTTAATAAAAATGGCACGGATAAAACAGGCACAAATAAAGAGTATTTTGAAAACTTAATAGGAGCTCGAAATACTTATAAAGTAGAAGAAAATGTTCATGGAACATATGCTATGGTTAAACTAAATGCCGGGCAATTAATAACGTTAATAGCAGGCGCCAGATATGAATATGAAAATAATAAATACACCGCAAAGTATGCTCCAAGAATTTTAGGCGAGTTTGAATCGCAATCAGAAGTAGTTTTTGATACGACATCAAAATATAAAAAAGAATTCTGGCTCCCTAATTTTCATATAAAAGTAAAGCCATTGGAATGGCTGGATTTTAGATTCGCATTAAGCAAATCAATTTCACGCCCGGATTATTCAATGCGTCTCCCGGTTTTATATATAAACAATGAATCGCAGGAAATAACAAGCGGCAATCCGAATCTTGAACCGGCGGTTTCGTGGAACTACGACGCAAGTATGGAGTTATATTCTAACGAGTATGGTCTATTAACTATTTCTGGTTTTAGAAAAAACATTGATAATATTTTTTACTGGCTGAATGATATAGTAATAATGAGCGACGCTCAGGCACGCAGCTATGGTTTGCCCGTAGATAAATATGGCCCGTTTAACCAGTATAAATTAGATATGCCGGTAAATACAAGCGGAACAAAAGTGTGGGGCTTTGAGCTTGATATGCAAACTCACTTAGGCTTTTTGCCAGGTTTATTAAGCAACATAGTTATGAGCGCTAATTATTCCAGAATCTGGTCAAAGACTAAATATCCAAGATTCACATTAGTGCAGAGTTCTGATTTCCCGCCAAAAACGCCGACTCCTTTGTATTATGAATCGGAAAAGGAATTAAGCGGTCAAACAGATTACACTGGTAATATTGCAGTAGGCTATGATTACAAGGGATTTTCAGGCCGGGTATCCGTCTATTTTCAGGGACCGTACCTTGTTTCAATTAGCAATATAGAAAGAGAAGACGTATATCAAAAAGCGTTTTCACGCATAGACCTTTCGTTAAAGCAGGCAGTCTCTGAAGCGGTATCGGCGTTTGTCAACATTAACAATCTTACTAATACGATAGAAGGCTCTTATAATAGCTTTCTTGAATTAGACAGAGGCGGATATTTATACGGTATAACGGCAGAACTTGGTGTGCAATTATCATTATAAGGAATAACTAAAACAGAATACAGTTACGAATAACAGTACAATAATCATTAGGAGTAAGGAATGAAGAAAAAAATTATCTTTAGTATTTTAGCGATGGCGGCATTATTGGTTGGAACTTTTTCCAATACTAATGCTCAGAGAATAATTGAACCGACTGAAGGATTCATAAATCAAATAATAAAAGCTGATACGGCAAACGGCGCTCAAAAAAACAATGTGTATATTTTTAGACGCGGCAAAACATATTATTACAACGGAACAATTGCAAACATAGGCTATCCTATCACTCTAAAAGCAGAAGACGGCTCAGGAGCTTTGCCAATTATCACTAACTGGCCTGACGCTAATGCGGCATTAAACAAATTTATAACTTCATACGACGACGCATATTTTTACAATTTGGTTATTGACGGCGTAGGGCCAAACTTAACTACAGGCGAACCAGATCCATATTACTTAATGAACGGTCAGTTATTAAACGCCAGCGCAGCCGGAAAGGTTTTTGTTATTGACGGATGTATTTTATTGGATGCAGGTCAGGTGCTAATTCGCTCAAACTCTGGAGCGCGAAAAGTTTTAGTGACAAACACTATTCTTGCAAACAGCGGTCAGTTAAGTTCCGATAATATTGGCAATGGCCGTATAATAGATATACGTAACGGCGTAACGGATTCTATAATTTTTAGAAACTGTACAATGGTAAATACTTATGACCGTATTCTTCGTCATTACGGCGCCGCTGCAAACAGCACGACTGCTTTTGTAAAATACATTGAGCTGGATCATAATACTATAGTGCATAACTTAGGCGCATACGGTTTTATGTTGTTAGGGGATATTAAAAATAATGTAAAAATCACAAATAACTTATTTTATAATCCTATGACTTTGGGCGACGAACCGGTCGCTGATCCGCAAAGATTAGCTGAAGTAAAAATGATTGGAGAGATCGACTCAACAGGGACTGCTTATTTCCCTTTAATCATCGATCAGACTAACGCTAATTCTTCTCCAAAATATGTTATTAGCAATAACGCAATTGTTTATGACGCAGGCGTAAAAAAATATTTTTCAGATAATAAAGTTCAGTATAACCCAATTCTATCAAACCGTATTGATTCTATAAACGGGAAAATAACTCCGGCTGTAGACGCAGCAATAACATTAAAGAATATCCCAAACAATATGTTAAATATTATGAACTGGTATCATCCGCTTGCAGTAGCTTCATTAGGAGGCGGTATGATTACTGACGCAAAAATAGATATGGATAGACGCTCTCGTAAATTCTGGGCGGATTCGCTTGATTGCTCATACTCTACAACAAGCGCTGCTTTTAAAGGAAGCGACGGACTACCAGTAGGTTCTAACGTATGGAAAAGCTCAGTAGTAACCGGAGTAAATACTACAGCCTCAAATCAGCCAAATGAGTTTCATTTATATAACAATTATCCTAACCCATTTAACCCGTCTACAAAAATTCAATTCAGCGTTCCTGAAAAATCTAATGTGGCTATAGTAGTTTTTAATTCATTAGGTCAGGAAGTGGCAAGAATAATTAATCAGGAATTATCTGCTGGAAGTCACTCTGTTACATTTAATGCAAACAAATTAAGCAGCGGAGTATATATCTGTAAATTATCTGCAACCAGCGCAAGCGGAAAAAACTTTACGGCGTCGCAGAAAATGTTACTGATGAAGTAAGAACAAAGCGTTTATAACTGCCATGATTAATATCATGGAAAACATTTAATATCAAAGAAGGGTAATGGATTATTCCGTTACCCTTCTTTGATATTATGATGAAAATTATAACTATTTTCATGGGAGGAAAAAAGTTTGATAAAGAAGCGTTAAAGGAATTAAATATTCTTTATCACAAAATATATAATGGTAAAAGAGAAATTAGTAAATGAATAAAAAAAGCTTTATAAAGATGTTTTTATTATCGTCCGTAGTCTTTATTAATAATATTTCAGCTCAAACAAGTTATAGACAATCGGTTAATAATGGAAACTGGGCGCCTGATACTAAGGCTGAAATTGATAATTTAATAAGCGCTAATGCCGGGCATAAAAAAGCGTATGCGGTTTTTGATTGGGACAACACAAGCATTTTTGCCGATACTCAGGAAATGTTGTTCTTCTATCAGATAGAAAATCTTGAATTTAAAATGACTCCTGAAGAATTTAAGTATTCGTTTTTACATTATACGGATATCGGTTATACAGGCAATCTGGAAATACCTCCGGTAGATTTTGATAATTCTTTTACGAGCATTGATGGAAAGACAATAAATATATCTTCAATGGCGGAAGACTGCTTTGACGATTATAAATATTTTTATGAAAACTATCGCCGGCTTAATCCTAAGTCAAAGGGGGACATGAAACTTGACGATATAAAAACGACAGATCAGTTTTTAGATTTCAGAGCTAAAATGTGGTTTACATATGCGGCTCTATATAAATCATTTTCTGCAAATGCAGCGTATACCTGGGTAATGTATGTAACTGCTCCGGGCTATACCTCAAAAAGCTTTGATGTTATGGTAGAAAAAGCGATAGACTGGGGCGTTAAAAGGGAATGCAAAAAAAACTATTACGATAGCCCTGTTTCGTTGCCGGGACGCGCAGGCGCAGTGAGCAATACGCAAATTGATAATTATGTTATTAACACAATCCGTCCGACCCCTGAAATAAGCTCTCTGTTTAAGGAATTAGAAAAGAATAAAATTCATGTTCATGTATGCACAGCTTCTTTGCAAGACATTGTTGAGGTCGTGGCAACAAATCCAAAGTACGGATATAATTTACCCAAAAATCGCGTAATGGGTTTGCGCCTAAAAAAAGACGCTAAGGGAAGATTTTTACCTGAATATGACATCTCTGGCGGTTATGTAATTAACAGTATGAATGGCAAAGCAATTAACATTAATAACATACTTGTAAAAAAATACAAAGCAAATCCTGTTATGATTGCCGGAGACAGCGACGGCGATTATTCAATGATGACGAAATTTTCCGGATTAAACGGCGCAAGTACTATTAATGAATATAAACCTTTGCAGCTTATTTTAATTGTCAACCGTTTGAAGCGCGGTAAGATTGGTGAAATGTGTAAAATTGCGACCGGGCAGCTTGCTGGTAAAAGAAAAGACGCAACAACAGTAGTATTGCAAGGACGTAATGACAATCTTGGCGAATGGATTCCGACGGAAAAAACGATTAAATTCGGTATGACAGAAAATCAGGCGGAAATGCTTCCTTAATAATTTTAGCTATTTACAGAGTATAAAATTGTTAAGCTGAATATTAATTAAATTCTCTTATACAATTATTAAAATCCAACAGAAGATGACGTTTGTTGAAAGAGAACTCAACCCTCTCCGGTTTAAACTTCGCATTTACGTAAGGGGAATCGAACCTATTATAGTTAGTATTAATCTTACGGCCGTTAATTGCAAAATCTCCGCAGAATTTAAGCTTTAATTCTTTATGATTAGACGAATAAGTTAAAATGAGATTATCAGAATCGAAGCGGATTTTATTATTAAGAATCCTTCTGACAAAATTATTAAACGAGCCGTTGCTTTTTTTGTTACCCGCTTCAATTATCCAAAAAGATTTTCTTCCAGGCTGAATTAAATCATCGTCTGAATTTTTCTCGTAGTATAAATTGCTGTTCCCAACAAGGGCGCAAAAAGTATTCCCTTTTTTACCAAACGCATACTTATTTATAATAATAACTGAGTCGAATTTCTTTTTAGGGAAATACGCATGTGTAAAGTTCAGCATATAAGCTTCCAAAGCGTTTTTCTTTTCCGGCAGATTATAAATAGATAGACTAATAGAACTATCCTGCGCTACATGAGGCAGTCTGCCATATCCGACCCAATAATTAGGAGTCGGCTTTGACACGTATTTAGGCGATGCGGGATGCGAATGGAAAATGCTGAAAGAACTATCAATATTCATCCCTGCTACATGAACCTGATTGGCGTAATTGCCAGGAAAATAATTCTGCACAGAATAGAGCGAATAGTCTCTTGTCCTATATGTATAAGTGTTAGCCTGTTGAATAGCGGCTCCATTTGTTTGCGGATTGAAAATGCTCGAAATTGCCGGTTCTAAGCAAAGCAATCGGACAACCGTAAAATCGAAATACTTAAATGGAGATAAAAACTCATTAGAGAACATGTTGTTTTTGCGAATATAAGCGAGCGAATTTTTTATTATTTCTGGATTAGAAAAGGCTTCCATCGCCCATTGCATCATTATGCTTTTATCGTCAGAGCCAAAATATCCTTCGGTTTTTAGTTGAGAAATATTAAGTCCATTGCATTGTTTAATTACCGCGTCTAACTTATCATTCCCAATTTCCCTTATCACCTGCGGGATGTGGTATTTCTTACTTGTCATTAAAGCAAAATTCAGATGAGACGTAACCGGGCGAATGTTTTTCCAAATATAATCTGTAATCCTTTTTGAAGATATATCGTCGCCCCCTTTTCTGCTGCGCTCATATGCTCTGCCGCTGACCGAAACAAACATGCTTCCGGTTTTCTGCGAGGCGATGTCATACAATAACAAATCCATAATTATTTCGGCTTTCTTGGTTATATTAGAATCGCCAGAATAATCAATAAGATTTATCAGACCTAAAATATCTTCGCTATAATAAACATTGGAATAAAATTCTGTGAAGCCAAATTTCCAGCGCATCTCAAGCCAGTCCAAAATTCTTTTGCGGGCCTTTTGCATGTGCTGTGCGCCTGTTAGACCGCTATTGGGGAATATCACATTTGGGTATAACTGGCCAATTAAATATTCAGAAGACGCAAACAAAATCTGATGATTTTCGCTCCAATAACACATTCCGTTTTCGCCAGGCTCGTCCATCCAATATCTAAATTTTAAGAGCGCGTTTTTGATATTGTTCATTACGGCAGGCGGGACTTTGCCAGGATAATCATTGATAATCCTCACAAGAGTTGAAACATGAAAATCAGAAACGTCGTATGGTTCGCTTATGTATGTCAAATCGTTATTTAAAAGCTGCCAGTTTATTTTAGCTGAGTCATTTGCAAGTTCTAAATAAATATCATCAACGTATGAATTAATTTCCTTTTGCGGCAATGATTTTTTTACATTGTTATTTCTAATGCTTAAAAGGTCAGATATAAAAATTATTATAAAGACCAAAATAATAAATAGAGCCAAATATCTTTTTTTTAGAAAAAGCTTTGAATAATGCGCAGACAAAATAATGCTCCTGTAATTACAATATAATTTGTCAAATTATTAATGTTTATTAAAAATTAGGATTTCCTTTTTCTATTTCTAAAAAATTGGTTGGAAACGTCTAAGCTGACCGTCCAATAGCGAAGCATGTCGTTTTTAATGGGCGATATTGTAGCATAAAAATTATGCAAATGAGCGACGTCAAAAAAACATTTACTGTTATTAATTTGTTAATATTTAAATGGAGAGCAGTATTTGAACCTAAGAAATAAAGTGATATTTTTATACTTATAAAATCTAAAACACAGGCTATATAACGGAGAAAACATGCGCTCAGATATAAAAGCAGCTTTAAAAATATGCAGTTTATTACTATTGTCCTTTTTATTTTTTAGCAGTCCTTCTCTTTTCCCACAAGAAAAACCAATACTAAAATTTTCTAATGATGGTAAATTTAAAATTGTTCAGTTTACCGACGTTCATCTTGTTTATGAAAATAAACCGCAAAGCGATAGCGTTATAAGCTCAATGATTTCAGTTTTGGCAAGCGAAAAACCAGACTTTGTAATATTAACCGGCGATATTGTGACGTCCGAAAATAATAAAGCTGGCTGGGAGATGGCGACAAAACCAATGGTAGACGCCGGAATTCCATGGGCCGCCGTTTTTGGCAACCATGACCACGAGCAGGGTTATACTAATAAACAATTAATGGATTACATAATTACTTTGCCGCTAAATCTTTCCGCGCATGGACCTTCGGATATTTATGGAATAGGAAACTACACGCTGGAAATTCTTGGCTCTAAATCAAACAAGACGGAAGCGCTTATGTACTGCTTTGATTCAAACGCTTATACCGGCGGAAAAGACGAGGATGAAATTGGCGTTTATGACTGGATAAAATTTAATCAGATTCAGTGGTACCGAACTCAAAGTAAGAAATATACAGAACAGAATAATAACAAGCCGTATCCGGCTTTATCGTTCTTCCATATCCCTTTGCCGGAATATGCCGAAGTGCAAAAGAAGGCTTCTACTATTGGCGATAAAGACGAAACAATTTGTTCGCCAAAAGTAAATTCAGGTTTGTATAACGCATTCTTAGAGTCAAAAGACGTGATGGCTGTATTTTGCGGACACGACCATGAGAATAATTATATTGGCACATTGAACAATATAGCTCTTGCATACGGATGCAAAACAGGAAAAGATTCGTATGGTAAATTAGATAAAGGCGGAAGAGTTATAGTTCTATATGAAGGCGAAAGAAAATTTGACGCCTGGATTCATACTACAAAAGACGCGGTAAAATACTCGGTTACTTACCCGGATACATTTAATAAAAAATAGCGCTCATTTAGCGCAGCGGATGATCTCAGAATTCCGAAAAATAAAAGCTTTAATGGCGGCTTGTTAAGCGGGTCTTAAAGCTTTTATGATTTTAAATCATCAGAACTAATAAATATAGTAGGAAGATTTTTGGGAGTATAAATTGAAATGAATTTTATTCCGCGTCAACGCAGAAATTAAAGAGCAAAGCCTACCTGAGCATTTATTAAAAAGCGCGCTTTTTTTTCTATTGGGAAAAATGGAGTTATTTCTAATCCAGCGTAGATTTTTTTTAATAGAGTTATACCTCGCAGCCGCGTAACTTCTGCCACGTCAAGAAAAGCAGATAAAGCAAATCCTCCTTTCCCTTTGTTAACGTCAATAGGAGAATTAACTCCAAACGTTCCGACCCCAAGATTAACAGGGAAGCGGTTGCCTGTAGTTTCGCTTACATAATAAAACCGTATCATAGCGCTATAGTTGCCATAGGTTATAGTATCTTTAGCCTGTGTGTCGAACAATACTTTAGGTATGCCGAGCGAAATGCCTATTTCAATTTTGGGACCTCTAATTCGAAAATACCGGGGATAAGTATTATTCCGGTCGTAACCGCCAATTTTAATTGCGTAATCCGGGGCAATAGTTATCTTAACAATAGCCCAATCGGGCAGAGTGTCTACGTTTATCTGCACTTGCTCAAATTCTTCGGCTTTAATTGCAGCGTATGGGCCGTAAGCGTTGCGATATTGGACTAGCATGGCTCCATCCCGGTTTGGATCTTTTTCTTGCCTAAAGGTTAGCACTCGTCGTTCATACGTTTGCGCCGTAATGCCATCTCTTGATATTACCGTGGTTACTATTTTTATAAACTGCGGCCCCATGTTCTCCCCAATTTTATCGCGTTGGAACATAACGCGCAGATTGCGAATTTTATAACGCTCAAGCGCTACAGGCGTCTGCATCTCCTGGCTGCCGCCGTCTGGTTCAATGCGCACATAAGAGCTTATCAGCTCAATATTTTGGCGTTCCTCAACATTAACGGCGCAATCGGTAGTATAGACAAAACTTTTACCCTGAGCGTGAACAATTTTTATTCTAACCTTGTATTGCCCCGGATTGCAGGTCTTTGGGATGATAACGCTGTATATATTGCCGGCGATAGATTTTAGAATTACTCCATCTATAATTAATATTGGAATAGCGGAAATTTGAGTTGAGCTATCGCTTAACTGGACTTTAATATTTACTGTATCATTCGGAAGATAAACAGGTTTATCAACTGTTAAAATTACTATCCCATCTTCAATTGACGATTGCGTAAGCGTAGACGATCTCTGCTGTGCCTGCGTTGCGCATATGCATAAAATACAGAAAATAATTTGAAATGGTAATCTAAACTTTAACGCTGTCATTCTATATCTTAAGAATAGTTTTGTAGTTTATTAAAAAATAATCTGGAAAAACTTTCGATAATGGAGTTATATTGCATTACTTCGGGTCTTCCGGATCTCGAAATAACATAGTCCTTATCAATAGTTTTCCCAGTTAAATAAATTTGTTATTTTTGAGCGAATTAACGCATATTAAAATTTATGATATCCTGATAATGCTAATTGGTTAATCTTTTTTTGCTAAGATATCTTTAACGGCCTTATCTATAATTGAGATATCTTTACTAAAGCCTTTTTTGAAATCTTCCCATTTATCTTTCCCATCGTATTTGTATTCGCTAATTTTTTTCTTTAGCTCAATATTTTTTTGTTCAAGCTCCGACACTTTTTTCTCATATTTAGTTTTAAATTTTTTGTTTGATTTATCAATCTTCTCTTTTAGTATTTCAATATTTTTTTCATTGGAGCTTATTTTTAGTTCTGCGTCGTCTTTGAATATTTGCCATTCATTATCATATTCGGTCTGCGCGGCTTTTAATTCTTCATTTGCCTGTTTAACATTATCTTTAGCGTCTTCTACTTTTTTCTCGCGATTGTTATTGCACCCGGTAAGTAAAATTAAAGCGCTAAATGCTATAGCTGTTAAGAATGTATATTTGTTTTTCATAATGCCCTTTGTAGATTTATAAATAAAAAAATCATTTAGTTGTAACGTTATTATATATTATTACGTCTTATAAAATATTGGAAGCCGGTTTTTATGATTTAGTAATCATTTTATGAAGCTCTTCTTTTGTTTTAGCAAGCTTCTTATCTCTTTTTTCCCAAAGCTCTTCTTCATTAGCATTATAGAATAAAGAGTCTTCGTCTTCGGAGCTTAAAGGCTTTTGCTTAAACTTGGCGGCTATTTTCTCCCATTTAACTTTAATTTTAAATGCATTCATTTAGAGCTCCTTTATAATTATTATAATAAATATTCCGAATAAAAGAATTTTTAATGCTTTTATATTATATGGAGTAATATAGAATGGTACAATCGGGCAAACGGATGAAAAAGGAACTAAGTCTTTTGGATGAGTCTATAAAAAGGACATAATGAAAACACGCAGTTTTGGAGTCATAAAAATAAAAGTATAATCAGGCTAAATTATGCTTACAATAGCGGCGACGCCGCATATAATAATAAGCAACCCGGCTATTCTGTTTACCCATTGCAGCCCTACCATGTCTAACTTATTCCTAAAAAGTATTACTACCGAACTAAGCGAGAAAAACCAAAGGAATGAACCGACTAAAACGCCAATAACAAGAGCAGACGCGGAGAAATAATTTAGTCCGGAGCCTAAACCGAATGCGGCAAACACAGCAAGAAACGAGAATATGGTTAAGGGATTTGTGAGCGTAAGAAAAACAGAATAGAAATATGATCCTATTAACCCATGACTTGGTTTGTGGACTTTGGGATTAACAGCTTTGGCTTTGTATGTTTTTATTCCATAAGCAATAAGGAACACGCCGCCTATTAAGCGAATCCAGAATTTATGACTGATAAGCGTATCTGAAATAATTGTAAGCCCAAAAGCCGCCACGCTGCCATAGAACATATCGGCAGTAGCCGCTCCAAGACCTATCACCAATCCAGGCCAGCGTCCCTCTGTCAATGTTTTACGTATGCACATTATTCCCATCGGGCCGATAGGGACGGCCATTGCAAACCCGATTATGATTCCCTTAATTAAAAGAGTTATTGCCATGTATTAACTTTTTACTTCAAATATTATTAAAAAAATTGCTTCAATTAATTGCAATTCCAAAGATAAAATCTCTGGCGCTAATAAACAGATTTTTTTTGTTTTTTTAATACAGGGATAGCGTTGTCGTTTACTGGTTTATGACTATATTTTTGCTTTGTTAGATGACGGAATAACAGCCCGAAGGCTAATTTGCATATAACAGTCATATTACATCAAATAACAACGCTACCGGAAAAATCATTAATGTAAGCGTAAATTAAAGAAGCGGCATTTGACAACGCCGCTTCTTTTAATAGTTCTTATTACTTTAGAAAGACTATTTGTTTTCGTTTGTAAGAATTTTTATTTCAACTCTTCTGTTCATAGATCTTCCTTCAAGCGTTTTGTTTGTCGCAATTGGATTATCTTTGCCGTAACCTACTATTTTTAGTTTGTTGCTTTCAATCCCTTTGCTTACAAGATAATCTACTACTGATTGAGCCCGTTGTTTAGATAATTTTATATTCGCTTTTACCGAACCGACTGCGTCAGTATATCCGTCAACTTCCCATCTGTAGTCGCTATGCGCTTTCATGGTGCTTACAAGACTATCAAGAACAGTATAAGCGTTAGGCAATAGCTTTGATTTATTGAATTCGAAATTGGCGTCGCCGTTAAGAACAACAGATTTTATTTCGCCAGGCAATTGAATAATTATTGTCTCTTTTTTTATTGGGCATCCCTCAGAATCAACCTGAACTCCAGCAGGAGTGTTCGGGCATTTATCGAGATAATCTGGAACTCCGTCGCCGTCTGAATCAAGCGGGCAGCCATTTGCGTCTACTTTAACTCCGGCAGGAGTATTAGGGCATTTATCAAGGAAATCGGGTACTCCGTCGCCGTCTGAATCAAGCGGGCAACCTGAAGCGTCTACTTTAACTCCGGCAGGAGTGTTAGAACATTTATCAAGATAATCAGGAACGCCGTCGCCATCTGAATCAAGCGGGCAGCCATTTGCGTCTACCTTAACGCCTGTTGGAGTATCAGGGCATTTATCAAGGTAATCTGGAACTCCGTCTCCGTCTGAATCAAGCGGGCAGCCAAACTCATCTACTTTAACTCCGGCTGGAGTGTTTGGGCATGCGTCTTTAGAATCAGGCACGCCATCGCCGTCTGAATCTTTATCTCTGCCAAAATAATATGAAAGGCCTGCTGTGAGCGATAACGCCAAATCGTTATGCGGACCAGATTTTATATCATCCAAATAATCTTTACTTGCAACAAGAATTCCGCCTGCCGCGTTAAAACTTATTTTTTGCGCGAGCATAACTTTTACGCCAATATCGCCATTATAAGCTAACATATAAGTATGATAATTCGCAGCCTGATAATTTGGCAGCTTATTGCCATTGCCGTCTTTTGGGTAGAACATAAGGTTAGAAACTCCTACGCCAACCCATGGATAAACTGCATCGCCAAGCGAAAGAACAAAAAATGCGCCGCCGCCATAAAGGTCAATCTTTGATGATAATTCGTTTGTAGGATTTCCAGAAAGCGGAGGCGGAACTTTTCCTGATATAAATCCCGTCTGGCCAAAAGCTCTAAGTCCAAAGTTGCCGCTTCCAGTAGAAGGGAAGTAATATTCTAACGAAGCTTTGCCGGTATAGTTAATTTTATTAGTGGTATAATCGGTAAGCCCTAAAGTTGCGCCGCCTTCTGCGGTAATGCCAATTACGTTGGACATTGCGTTTAGCTTCGGCGTCTGAACAGCGTCCTGGGCCATATTAAATTGGGCAAAGCCAAAAAGCGCCAGCGCAATTAATGTAAATAGTCTCATTTTAGTTTCCTTTATATTATGAACAAAAAACATTTAATCTTTAGTTAAAGAAAAATCTCATTCCAAAGCCAGCGTCAATTCCAAATCCAGTAGAAGGAGTAATTTGCAGCACTGGGACTAATTCAACAAAAATATCTAACGGCGTTGAACGCGGATACCATGCCAACCCAAATACTCCTCTTATGCCAAATGAGGCGTCATAATTTCCGCCGCTGTTAAACCTTGCGCCAATTCCGTAATAGAGTGGAAATTTTTCTGTCGATCTGATTGCATTGAATGAATGCCAGAGATAATCCATATGGAAATGAACTCTGCTGCCGTCATTGTAATTGCCTTCGTATGAAATGCGGTCGCCGCCGACTCCAACGCCAAGACCGAAATCCAAAGCGTTTTCTCTTGACGTCCATATTTTTAAGCTTAATCCGGTCGGCTCTCCAATAATAAACCCAACCCCAACTCCGCGATCCTGCGCTGCAACAGGCTGCGCAATAGTTAACAGCATGCATACTACCATACCGGATAAATAATATTTTATCATTGTGTTATTCCTTTTTTTTATTGTGAAATATTTTTTACTATTAAACTTATGTGCGGCGTAGATCTTATAAACAATTTACAGAAGTACTGAAAGTTGTAAGAAACGGCCGGGTATATTAATCAAGCAAGAAGGAACATATAAACTATTACAGTTTTGCAATAAGATCGCGAATTTGTTCGTTTGTTTTTCCAAGCTTTTTTTGTAGTCTTCCATATAGCTCTTCTTCTTTGCCTTCAATAAAGAGCAAATCGTCGTCTGTAAGATTGGCGTATTTTTGTTTAAGTTTACCGGCAATCTCTATCCAGTTCCCTTTTATCGTGCGCGTATTCATTTTGTAATTCCTTTTGGATTTTAGTTTGTAAATCTTCTTCAATCGCTAGTATATATTATATAGAAAACAACAGCCGTTCAATCGGACAAAGGGATGAAAAAGGAACTACATCTTTAGGGGGGAGTAGTTGCTAAGCAGATTTGAATATGACGATATAGTATTTTACGCTTCTGTATTTTCTTTTTGTTCTTGCGCGGGAACAATATTAGGCTTTTCCGATCCAAGAATAACTGAAATCCAGCGCGCGCTTTCATTACTTTCAAAAGCAAACTTTATCGTCATAGTAAGCGGTATACATAAAATTGCGCCTACTAACCCAAGCAGGCTGCCCCAGAATATCATAGAAAGAAATGTGACTAATGTAGAGAGCCCAAGCTTTCTGCCCATGATACGCGGCTCTACAACGTTGCCAATAACAAATCCAATTACAATATTTCCAGCCGCCACAAGCAGAGCTCCGCGTAAACCAAATTGAACAAACGCCAATAAGGCCGCCGGGATAACCGCTATTATAGAACCTATGTTCGGAATAAAGTGAAGCAGGAATGCAAGAAAACCCCACAGAACAGGAAACTGCACGCCCAGTATGCTCATCCATATTGCAATCAAAACGCCCGCTGCAAAATTTATGATAGTTTTAATTACCATGTAACGGCGCATATCTACGACAAACTTAGTAAATTGCGGGAATACTTGTTTGGGATCGCCAAGAATTGCGCGTAGCTTTATTGGGAAGCTTGATACTTCAAGCAAAATAAAAGTTACTGTAAGAAGAATCAGAACAATATCCGAAAGAGCAGAGCTTAGTCCAGATAATAAACCAGCCGTAAGTTTCATCACAGCATCAGGATTTACATACTGAAAAAATACTTTATCAGTAACTATAACGCCTTTGCTTTTTAACAGCGCGCTAAACCCCATTAACTGATCTCTGATGCGCAGCTGCAATGTAGGCAGCTCATCAGAAAAACTGCTGACAGAGGCGGCTATTTGTGCGCCAATCAGGATTAAAATAATTATCATGCAGAGCATTACAATCAATACTGCAAGTCCGGACGGAATGCGTTTCTCTTTTAACCAAAGCAATGGCGCAGCGCCAAGTATAGCAAGGAAGATAGCTACAAGCATAAGCGCCACGACCGATTGCGATAAATTAATTCCGGCCATTATTATTACTAATGCCGCGGCGCTAACAAGTATGCGCATCCCAGGATAAGTATTATTTTTTGTAATCATAGAAATTCCATATTTATAATATTATTAACTTGTAATCTGAAATTATTTAAGCGTCTGCTATAATAAATATTACAAACCAAACGACGATTGTCTTTGTCGCCGCGTTTAAAGCGCGCGGCGCCCGCTTATAATTCTAACTAATATCATTACAATTGCAATTACTAACAGAATGTGAATTACTCCGCCCATTGTATAAGAAGTGATAAGCCCAAGCAACCATAGGACAACTAATATAATAGCTAATGTGTACAACATGATAATTAATCTCTAATTTGTTAATGAAAATATTTAATTCGACTATGAATAATTAAAGCGTTTATTTTGTCTCAGTATTTTGATATGATTCGGACGCCTGATCTAGGCCGTTATTCTTTTTCTGGTTTACGGTTCTGTTTTTATTATTTTTATTAAGCGTTCTCTTCTTTGTATTCTTTGCGCTGTTGTCCTTCTGTGGAGCTGCGGTCTGTTGTTTTAATTCGGTAGCGTTTGCAAATAATAGAATCTTCTGCGGTTTCTTTTTGAATTTTCTTTGCGATATGCGCCTTACAGTTTTAATATCGGCTAATTTAGAAGGTTCCTGTTTATACCCGATATTATTTATTTGCGCCTGAGGTCTGTATATTTGCAGCAGACCATTACTAAAACATTGCCCCGGCACATCCATTTCCTGAACCAAAACAGGAGTAATAATATGACCAACAATATTTTGAACTTCCTCTTTATTAGGACCTGCAACATAAGTAGTCCGCCTTGCATCGTCATAGATGGTTGTATTAATTAAAGTTGAACTATTAATAATATTAATATTATTTTTTTTGCTGATATGATTATTGGCAAGATCATGATTCTCGATATCCTTTGCATTTATAAAAGTCCAATTTCCGTTAGGAACGTCTTTGTATCCTAAGTACGAAGCGCTAATAGAAACTCCCGGCCGCATAGGAGCCCAACCATAAAAGCCTTCCGCTTTTCGCCATGCGACCCATGAAGGTCCCCATTTATTATCGGGAACCCAGAACCATCCGTAATAACCATTGTAGCCCCAGCGACCATAATGGAAAGCCGCCCAGCCCCATTCATAACCTGAAACCCACATCCAACCGTAATTGGTAAGAGTCCAATAGCCATTAGTTAAATAAGGAGTAAAATCCGGGTCTGCCGTTGGAATCCATACATATCCAAAGTCAGAGTTTTCAATCCATTGGCCGTAAGGACTAAGCTGGTCATAATATTCCTGAAAATTTGCGTCGTTTTTTTGCGCCAGCGCCGACATTGGAAGTAATGAAAACACAATATAAAATGAAATGGATAACGTAAAATACTTAATTAGATGTTTCATGTTTTTTTGCTATTAACGCTTCACATTTAGATGAAAAGCTTTTTATGAACTCTATCTTTATTACGTTAAATATATGCAAATGGATATGGTGCGACAATCGGGCAAAGGGATGAAAAAGGGACTACATCTTTGGGGAGGAATTTAAATGCGGGCTATTCGCTAATTAGAGAAGTAGTATCAATTGCGTTTTTATATGATTCAGAAATATGCGCATAGTTCGCAACCTGAACGCGCGTACTGAGCGACAATTTTTCCAAAATATTATGCACATGGCTTTTTACTGTGTATGTAGAGAGATGAAGTTTTTGAGCAATTTCTTTATTGCTAAAACCTTCGGCAATTAAACCAACTACCTGACGCTCGCGCTTTGTCATACTAACCGACTATATAATTACAGAAGGCTCGACAGTCTTAATTGCATATTCAATAATTTGAGAAAATAACGAGTTGGTTAAATCTGGAGGTAAAACTTTCAGCCCCTGAGAGACCAAACGTATTGTTTTATAAAAATCGTTTACGTTTGCGTCTTTTAGTATAAACCCCGATACGCCGGCCTGAACAAATTCATAAACATCTTCCTGAGTGGGGATCAGATCCATTACGACTATTTTGGTTTCAGCAAAATTATCTTTTATAAGTTTTACAACTTCCAAACTGTTTTGGCTTCTTAAACCAAGATCAATAAGAGCTACGACTGGTTTGATTTTTTCCACCAACGATAATATATTTTCGCCGTTGCCTACTGTGGCGACTACTTGCATATCGTTTTGCTTTTTAAGCATAGCTGCGATCCCTTCTCGCAGAAGTCGGTTATCTTCTATAAGTAATATTTTTATTTTATCCAATTCGTCCGTTCTAATTATTAAACAAAAATACAACTAAATGCGCTTTATATATTTTCAACAATGTAAATATAAGAAATAAAACAGGACAATCAAGCTGTTGTTTTTGCTAGAGAATGTAACATTACGGCATCATTTATGACAATAATTTATTGACGTAAGTTATTAAAATCGATTAAATGAAGATTGGTATAGAAGAGACTGTAAGATAAAATCGGAATAACTCTAATCCTGATTTATCGGATAATTGCAGCGTTTCATAAAAGCTAGTTTAAAAACCCCAAAGGAGCCAGCTTTTTTTTGCCTTCTCCATTAGTATTTTGAACCCTACTGAACCTTCTCGTAAATTAACAAAAGTAGAATCGAAGTTTTTAGAAAAACTATTTTTTGCTTCAGTCATAACAACTTTTAATTCAGCCGTTCCCTGTTTCAGATTAACTACAGCTGAATCAATATTTTGCGCCATGGATTTGTCCATTAAAAAGCGTCCAATAGTTCCGTTGCCAGATTGGATATTACTGGCAATCTTTGATAAATCATTTGTGATGTTTGACGTATTATCGATAGTCGTTTTTAAGGAATTTATAATATCATCCATATTTACAGGCTGGATGGTTCCAATATTATCATGGTCCTCTATCATCGGTTTTCCGCCCGTGCCGGGATTTATAATTAGTATTTTATTCCCCATAAGTCCATCCGAACCAATGCTTGCAACGGCGTCCTTCTTTATAAACTGCCTGGCGTTATCGTCAATTAGTATTTCAACTTTAACGGAAGTATCGCTGACTATCCCAATTTTTTCTACAGCGCCAACATTTATTCCAGAGAAGCGTACGGCGCTGCCTGCCTGAAGCCCTGCAACGTCTTTGAATATTCCTGTTACGCGAAAAGTATTTCTGAATAATTGCTGACGTTCGCCGACAAAATATATTCCTAAAATAAGAATTATTATTCCTACGGTAATAAATATTCCCAGTCTGATTTTATTCTTAATTCCTTTTTCCATATTACACGCTCATAAAATTTATCTAAATTGATTATAAAAAAAAACGATTTTATCCATTCGTCGGTAGAATTTTCAAGTTCGGCGTATGAACCTTCTGCGGCGCATATGCCGTCCTTTAAAACTACAATACGGCTTGCAGTAAGCTTAGCGCATTCAATATCGTGAGTAATAATTATTGAAGAAGTGTCATATTTTGTTTGCACTTCCTGGATTAGCTTACTTATTTCTCTAGATGTTATTGGGTCTAACCCCGTTGTAGGTTCGTCATAAAGCATTATCTCGGGTTTAAGTATAAGCGTCCTTGCTAAACCTAGCCTTTTGCGCATGCCGCCAGAAAGTTCGGAAGGCATTTTATCAATTGTGTCTGCAAGTCCCACATTATCCAAAGCTTCTTTTACCAGCTTATCAATTTCATCTTTTGGAGTTTTTTTTAGCTGGCGTTTAAGCGGGAATTCAAGATTTTCTCTAACGGTCATGGAATCGTACAGAGCGCTATTTTGAAAAAGAAAACCAATTCTTTTCCGTATTTCAATTAGCTCCTTTTGGTTTTGTTCCGCCACATCCTTACCAAATATAACAAGCTTTCCTGCGTCGTAATCTATCAGACCTACGATGCATTTAATTAGCACTGACTTGCCAGTTCCGGATTTACCAAGTATAACAAGGTTCTCTCCTTTATACACCTTCATGTTAATATCACGTAGGACCTGATTAGTCTCAAAAGATTTTTTGAGATGTTCCATTTCGATAACAGCAATGTCATTTTGTTTGTCGTCAGTATTAGGTTTTACAGAGGTATCATCAGCCATTATAATTTAGCGCTTATTTTATTTTTGAAACAAACTTGTTATTTGTACCGCAATCATGTCAATTAAAAAAACCATTAATGACGCAAACACAACTGCGGAATTTGCAGCCTTGCCAACGCCTTCAGTTCCTTTATTTGAATTATATCCTTTATAACAGCCTACAATGCCAATTGAAAATCCAAAGAAAAATGTTTTAAGAAATGCGGGATACATGTCGTAAAATTCAAGGCTGTGAAATATCTGGGTCATAAACAGATGAAGGCTTACGCTCCCTTTTAAATTGACTCCGACAAAAGATCCAAGCAAACCGACTGCGTCGGAATAAATTACTAATAACGGAAGCATTAATGTTGCGGCAAGAACTCTGGTTACGACAAGATATTTAAATGGATTAGAGCAAGACACCTGCATTGCGTCTATTTGTTCTGTTACGTTCATAGACGCCAGTTCCGCCCCTATACCCGAACCGACTTTGCCGGCAAAGATTAAAGCGGTTATAACCGGACCAATTTCTCTTATAAGCGAAACAGCCACCATTCCGGGTGCCCAAGATTCTGCTCCAAACTTTGCTAAAGTTGGCCGGGTTTGAATAGTAAGGACAAGACCTATTATAAAGCCTGTGATGCTTACTAAGGGAAGAGACTTGTAACCAATAGAAAATGATTGTTTTAACAGTTCGTTAAATTCATATGGAGGCTTAAACGCCTCTTTGAAGAATCGCCCTGTGAACATTGCTATAGAAGCCGTCTCTAAAAAGAACCTGCTGAATATGGAGTTATAAACAGTCTCTGATATTTTGTCCGGCGCGCTTTCAGCTTCCTGATTTTCATTCTGAGATTTATTTGTAATAATATTTTCCATTCGGTCAATGTCTCTAAATATTAATTTATCATCTATTAAACATTACATTACAAACGCTTAATAAGCGTATTTGAAAATTGTACAACACTCAATAATTTATACCTCTAACAAAATGTAAGCTGCGCCTGTTATTAGCGAGTAATAACGTTATAGAATTACATCGCTTTTTATAAGAAACGCGTATTGCCTCTTTCCAATAAATAACACAATAAGCGCAGTCCTATATTTTATTGGTTGAGAATTCCAGGAGTTTTAGTATCGTTTTTCTTTTCTCGTTTAGCCGCTTTTTTTTCTTTCATAGTTTTAGCGGGTTCCTTTTTCTGACCTTTTTTGCTGTCCTGACCTTTGCTCATGATTAATTTCCTTATAATTTAAAATGAAAGTTCAGTTAACGTGATACGATAATTTGTCTGATAGACGCGGCAAATTCTAACAGATAGAATAGGTAGAAATAGACTGCAATACAATAGACCAAAGGGATGAAAAAGGGATTACCTCTTCAAAGAGGCATGGTCTGTTAAATTACGCTTTAGAAATAATAGTCCGATAAGATTGTTCAGCCATATATGTGCGCAAGTGTTGAAGAGCTCTAAATATTATGCTTCGCAAAGCTGAAGTTCGGGAACGTTTTCTCCGATAATATTGTCAACTGTTTCGTATATTTTATGGATAGGTATATTGGGCGCTTCAATTAAGTCTGAGTTGTTATGGCTATCTTTCTCTTCCCGGACATAGCCAGTTTTCTTAGCGTATTTGAAAAGCTGATTATAAAGTATTTTCCGAGTCCGATGTAAACGGGAACGAACTGTTCCTATTGGGCAATTAACAAAGTCGGATATTTCCTGATACGAATAGCCTTCGATATCGCATAAAAAAATAATTGTACGGAAATCCTCCGGCAAGTCTGAAAGCGCGTTTACAATTTCATCGTCAAGTATATTGTCAAACTCATTCATTCGGTACTCTTGTTTTTTAGCGTCCTTGCACTCTATGGTTTCATATGCATTTTGCATTTCGTCATAACCGGATACAAATGGCTGTCTGGCTTTGCTGCGGTAATCGTTTATAAATGCATTACGCATTATTTTGAAAAGCCAGGCTCTTGCATTTGTGCCTTTGCCATAATTATCAAAAAACCGGAATGCCTTCAACAAAGTGTCTTGCAGCAGATCTTCAGAATCGTCGTAGTCGTTTGTCATCCTTAAGGCATAATTTTTAAGCGAGTTTAAGTGGGGGATTATTTCCGAATCAAAGTCGGAATATTTTTGTTGTTCTATTGATATAGTTTCCATTGTTCATTTTCCAGTTAAATTCAATTAAAATATTTTATATCCAGCAATAATTATAATATGCATCTATAGCAGAATATGTATTTAGCTAAAGCGTCTGGAGGCTGACGTCGAACTTTGAAATAAAAACAAGAGCCTATAACTAATGATCCATTTTCGAAAAGTAAGCTCTGACTTTTGCCGATATTTGTTGATGAGTCAGCTTGTCAACTGTTTCAATATCTATTATTTTCCCAACATGAGAATCTTTTTCAAATCTTTTTCTCAATTCGCCTTTCGCTTCTCCGGGTCCCATTATCAGAATAGAATTTGCATCTTTTATAAACGTAATAACTTCATCATAGTATTGATTTAGATGCATAGTAAATTTTCTATCGCGCTGATCTTCTTCCGAATCTTTTTGCGCTTCGCCGCCAAAGCGAACATGTTTTTCCATTTCAGATTCAAGAGTCTGTGTTTCTTCCAGATCGCCAATTATACTTACAATTACCGCTTTGCGGTGGTCAATCCATACGCCAATTTCATTTTTCATAAGGTTTCCATTTTTAATAAAAGTTCTGATATTATTTTGTCCCTTTAATTGAAAAACGACAAATTATTACAGTCCCATATTTGCCAATACGTTAGCGAAGTAATTTACATTTTCTACTAATTTCGGATGCGTAACTTCAAAGCCTTCTACAGAAGCCGCCATGCCGTCTACTGCATATTTTAAAAGAGTTGGATTTTTTTCTTTTCTCATAAGTTCATGAGTAGAGCGTTCTATAAATCCGGCAATACTTTCAGCATGCTCGGCGCGTTCTTTTTCTAGTTCCGTAATTTCTGGTTTTAACGCCGCTAACAGATTAAGTATTTCGGTTTTGTTGTTTTCAGTTAACAGACTGTTTAGCTGTACGCTTTCTTCTATTTTTTCAATTGTGCTTTGTACCATTTTATTTTTTCTCTGTATTAAATAATAGGCTCTCTCTTTAACATGCGGAATTAAACTAATTCAATTCAAGCATGCGCAATATTTGTTACTCTGCCTTCTTGCCGAAAATAGTCCATCCTAACAATACGCTCAATAATAAAGCTACTAAAGCAGGGACCCATAACCAGCTTACGCTGCTCATCAGGCTGGTACTATTCATCTGGCTTTGCGTCATCGTCATTGTAATAGCTCCGCCAGTAAACAGGAGGAAAATTATTACTACGATAACAAACGCAAGAAAAAGAGGAGAATAATTTATAGTTCTCATATAGTCCTTCAATTTATTTACTGTGTAGATCAAGCCAATTTAGCATTTCTTTAATACTGCCGGTGGCTAATGCTATTGTAGTATCAGCGGCGCCATAATAAATATTAATAGCGTCTCCGTCGGGTCCTATTATGTATCCGCAAGGGAAAACAACATTGCCTACGTCTCCGCGCTGTTCGTAAGGTTCTTCCGGAGCAAAAATCCATTCATTACCGCGCTTTAGGCAGTTGGCTGGATCATTAAGTTCAAACAAAGCAAGCCCTATTCTATAGATGCAGCCACCTCCGGAAATTTTTACCCCATGATAAATAATCAGCCATCCTTCAGGAGTTTCAATTGGCGGAGTACAGAGACCAATTTTATTTGCGTCCCACCAGGAGCCTTTTCTTGCGTCCATCATTATCATATGGCTGCCCCAGTTTTTTAAATCGGGCGAATAAGAAAGCCACATATGAGCTCGCGGGTATAGGCTGTGTAAACTACAACAAACTTTTTTAGTTCAGGCACAAAAGTAATTCGCGGATCTTCAATTCCCCATAATTCTTCCGGGTATTTATCCGGCTCTGGTAAAAGGGTCGGTTTGGGTTCAATTATCCAGCCGTCAAAGCCGTTTACAGAACGCGCAACGCAAAAGTGAGAAAGCCCTCTTCGTTCTTCCACGCGGCATAGTAAAAGAGTAGTTCCGTCAGGCAGCAATGTTGCGCCTGCGTTAAACACGCTATTTATGGGGTAAGACCAGTTATCCGGCGTAAGTATAGGATTTAATTTATTGCGATGGAAAAGCACTGCATGCTGGTTATTCATTTTAAAGAGACCTCCATAGATAAATGTGTTTGTTCGGCTAAACGCAGCTCTAACAATGATTGTAAAAATGCTAAAGTTGATTCAGCTCCCTGATTTTGGTTCAGGCGATCGGAATGCAGACCATCCCGGCACCCGCCAGTCGTAGGATCATAAACCGAAAGATTTAAATCGTTACGTCCCAGAAACCACTCAAACGCTCTGTGGGATTCATTATTCCAGATTTTTTCTCCGGTAATTCTGTACGCTTCAAGACATGCCGAAATCATTGATTGAGCCTCAACAGGCTGCTGATCGAAACGGGCGCGCTCGCCGTCTTTAGGGTAAAACCCGTTTGAACCAATCGGGACAAAATGACCTGTATCAGAGCGCTGCAAATTAGCTAACCAATTAAGCGATTCTAATCCGGCGTCAATCATAGCTTTATCCGCAATTGATTTTCCGCAAGTAAGCAAAGCATGCGGCAATGCGGCGTTGCAGTATGTAAGCGTTTCTTCAAACCAGCGCCATTTATCGGAACGGTTGTTTTTATAAAGCTCCATTAGTCTGCCGGCTAATTCATCACGGACAGTATTAGCCCGGCGGTCGCCAGCATATTTTTGCGAATATTCGTCTATTCCGATAAGAGAAAAAGCCCATGCTCTTGGACTTGTAGTTAAAAGAATAGCAGGTAACGTTTGCTCAAAAAGCCAGCCGGCCATGCTGTTAAAAGAGGGTTTATCTGAATGATTCAGCACAGTTCCAAGGGCCAATAACGCGCGGCCATGACTATCGTCAGAACCAGATTCTTCCAGCCAATTGCGCTGATAGTCCATAAAGTTTCTAAACCGTTTTGTCTTGTTGTTAAAAGCATATCCCAGAAAAGAAAGATAACGGAACGCCAGTCCCATATCTTCATGGCTGCCAAGCTCGTCTAAAAGTACGCTTACCAAAAGAGCGCGGGCATTATCGTCCGTGGTATAACCATGAGCGTAGTTAGGCGCGGTAAAAAGCGCGTGCTGAAACATTCCGGTATAATCTGTCATACGGTCTAAATGATCAAGTTTTAACGGAGGTAGCTCTCCGGGGTATTTATCAAGCGATTTAGCGATAAAATCTGCCGGAACATAATGCCTGCGTTCTGTTCGGGCGCGCTCAAAGCTTTCCATATAGCGACGCGAAACTTCCGACCAAATCATTGCCCGCCCAAATAGATAAGCGCGTTTTCGCATTGCATGCCGTTCAGCTTCATTGTCTAATAAGTTGATTACCTGCTTAGCCATCTCTTCAGGATCTTTGAAAGGAACCAATACTCCGCGTCCATCTGCAAGCATTTCATGCGCATACCAATAAGGAGTAGAGATCACAGCTTTGCCTGCTCCTAATGCATAAGCCAGCGTGCCTGATGTAATCTGCGCTTCGTTTAGATAAGGAGTTATATAAATATCTGCCGCGCTTATAAATTCTACCAGTTCTTCTAGACTTACAAAGCGATTATAAAATATAACGTTGCTTTCTACGCCCTTCTGTTGAGCTAACCACTGAAGCGATATTCTGTAAGTTTCTCCCTCAGTTTTTATAACGTGCGGATGAGTTGCGCCGACTATAATGTATACGCTATCCGGATATTTCGATACAATTTCTGGCATTGCAGAAATAACAGTCTCATATCCTTTGCTTGCAGAAAGCAAGCCAAAGCTGAGCAATACTGTTTTCCCTTCAACTCCAAACATGTCTTTGTTAAAGCTCGGATCAACAAATGGCACGTCAGGTATGCCATGCGGAATAACGTCAATTTTTTCGGGAGCTACGTTATATATATTTTGTAAAAAATCAGAGCCCCGCTCGCTCATAACAATAATTCTATCTGAAAATGCCGCGACTTCTTCCATCACTCTTTTTTGATTATGATCCGGATTTTTTAGTATAGTATGCATAGTAGTGACAATTGGCATACGCAATCCCTGCAAAAGCGCAAGGATATGGCTGCCGGTTTTGCCGCCGTATATTCCATACTCAAAC
>WSSedL1CaDRAFT_10000322_pt1 | contig 33559 bp, 27 predicted proteins | sample WetSurSL1Cattail_FD_9464 | JGI IMG/M metagenome (IMG submission 9464)
GAATGAAAGCTCTTATGGTGCTGTAGGTTATAATATATTTGAAAGAATTGCTAAAGAAGGTAGAAAATTTGGGCTCTTGCTAGGAATATCTTCTCAAAGACCAAGTGAATTATCGAAAACTGAAGTATCACAATCCAGTAATTTTATAATTCACAGAGTTCAAAATCCAGATGACTTGCAATATATCTCAAGAATGGTTCCATATGTTAATCAAGGAATAATTGAGCGTCTGACTTATTTACAAACTGGAAATGCATTGGTTTTTGGATCTGCAATTAATTTACCTACATTAACAAGATTTGAAGAAGCAAATCCTGCAACGGATAGCCAGAATGCAAAAATATCTGAAAAGTGGTATATTGGATGATCCATTCTGGTAAAGTAAATGAGAAAATAGGGAATATCGATTATTAAGATACATGTGTAGAATAGTTTCTGCTGGATAAAATTACGAAACTGTTTTTTACAAAATATATATGTAGAGTAAAGGGGAGATGTTAAAATTACCGACCGTATATTTACCTGATTTAAGATAAACGAGTGAGGATATGACCCATCTTTGTCTGTTTTGAAGCTGAGCCAAATCTATTCGGAATACCGTCTGAATATAGATATAGATATAGTATTGAATATTGATATAATATACAGTACTGTATACTAATAGAGGTGCATCTAAACTACGCTAGGAGAACTTATTATATTAATTCGTGTACAACTAAATATTACACAAGTACAACTTGTTCGTGAGTTGATAATTAGTTTTTCTACAATTAACCGATTTGGAAGTTGACATACATCGCCTAGCAAGTTGGCAAAAATAAAGCTTTTTGAATTTGCAAAGAATAAACACGCTTAAAATTAATGCTGCAGTATCTACCGATGGAAAAGTTACAGCTAAAAAAGCAGGTACAACTTTTCAAGCGTGATTGATGACAAAAACGTTCTATCAAACCAAATAAAGCAAATGATAAAAGATAATTTTGAATTAGAGATACCAGTTTTTATTGTTTTGCAAGAAGAATTAAAAGAACTATTAAAGGGTGCCCCTGATTGGTGGGGCGACGATAATACAGAAATATATCATAACCTTATATTTATGCTACCCCCGTTAACTTATGAGGAGTTTTCTGATCAAATTGGTAATCCAAAAAAGGAATATGAAAAGGTTCATCATTACAAGAATGTTATTTTTTGGTCATTCAGTCGGAAGGATTATCATAAGACAAACTGGTGGTCAAAGACTGCCAGCTCGAATGTAAGCAATAAGATTACAATTAGGTAATGGAGATGGTCGGGCTGATTCCGGTAACCAGAGCACATGCATTGGAAGATTGTGAAATGCATAAAATGGATAAGCAGCTTAGTGATGTTGCAAAGCGAGTATAGATTTGATGATATCTCAGATGAAACGTTAAAAAAATTGTGGATATGGCTAATCTAACCGATTTAGTAGAAAGCTTACCAAATGGATTGAATACTATGATTGCAGAGCATGGAAATAATCTTTCTGGAGGTCAGAAACAGCGAATTTCGATTGCAAGAACAGTGTGTCAGAGGTGCAACGGCTCTACATTTACTGCTCATATAAATATCTGAGAAAATCTATGGCAGTATCAATTCGTATACTGGAAACGGGTATACCAAGAATCAGAGTATCCTCTGAATTATAGATACCGGTATCTTTTAATTTACTACAGTCACTGATGTCAATTGCAATTGGGATTTTGGCGTGTTTTTCATAATCATAGTATATAAAATTGTCTTTATATTTTTCATAAAGGTCTTTAGGGAGAACCTCCGATAGATTCTTGAAAGGCTTCATATCGGAAAAGCTATCTAACATATAGTCATTCCCGACGACGATATCAACATTGTCGTCTTCTAGATAGATCCATAACTTTTCCAGGCTATTTTCTGATATGGGGTTTGATGAGTCCTGATTGAATTTAATGGATATATCAAAATCAGCAGGATGTGCACCGGTGTTAATATGTCGGCTTTTAACATAATCATCCACAAGGGTGGTATCTGTAATATTGTTTAGTTTGGTATTTGTAAGAACCACAAAGATGGATTTTTCTTTTGAACTATGAAACATATTAGCAATTAGGCAGATTACAAATATCGTAATTACTGAGACGAAGATTAATTTCATTTTATTATAATACCAAAAATAACTCAATCGTTCTTTGAAAATTCTCACTTTTATTAGTTCACGTTGTTTGCTTCTATCGTTATTTATCATAAGAACCTCTTTTCATTAATAATTAATTTATTTTATTAGTTATACTATCATAAAATAACAAGTTGTACTATATTTTATTAATTTTTATTTATTTAAAATATAGGTATTGTATGTAGAAAGGATTAGGTATATTAATGGCATTTAAATATTTTGAAAATGATCGAATCTTTAAAATGGATACCAAATCAGCCGCCTATATTATGGCTATTGTTGACAAGGAAGGCTTCCTTGGCCATGTGTATTTTGGCAATAAGGTAGCAAAGCATAAGCTGACTTACCTAATGAGAATTGAAGAATCACCTTTTGTACCAAGTAAAAATAATCGTGACAGGGTGTCTTTTTATGATTCATTTCCTTCGGAGTATTCGTCACATGCTGCTGGAGATTTCAGGGAAGCTCCAGCAGCGTGTGAACTGAAAAGGGACCATGGTACGTCCGGTATATAATGTCATAAGATTATGAAGGGTATGAATAAATTGGAGGGGCTTCCGGCAACCTTTAGTACACAGGGAACTTCCACGCTCGAAATCATATTGACAGACAGAGATTTGAAGCTGGATATTATTCTTTCCTATAGTGTTTTTGAAAAATTGGATGTTGTAGCAAGAAGTGTATTTGTAAATAATGGAAGTGAAGATAGATACCTAACCAAGGTGATGAGCGTCTGTCTGGATATGGAATGCAGGGACTGGGAAGCATTCGCGGTAAAAGCTCTCATCAAGATCATTCGTTTATGGCTCTTACAAAAAAAACTGTACACATGAAAAAGGAGAGGTATATGGTTTTCATTTTGTATACTCGGGTAATTTTACGGCAGGGTATGTAGCACTTGCGGGAACCTTAGGTTATGAACTTAATGTGACCAAAATTCCTGTGAAAGATCGGAAAATGATACTAATTCAGGTAGTAATGTATCATAAATACAATGATTTGGTCAGAAATGGAGATTATTACAGAATAGCTTCCTACAGTGACAATGATATGTATGATTGTAATAAGTAGTATCGAGGGATAAAAAGGAAGCACTTATGACCTATATTCAGGTTCTGAACAGGCTAAATCACAAAAGCAGAAAAATTTATTTGAAAGGGCTTGATACTGATATTCGCTATGTTGAGGAAGAAACTGGTCGCTCGTGGCAAGAAAGTACACTGATTAATGCCGTTTGTTGGTAGAAAATCTTTTGGGGGACTATAAAGGTAAAATTATTTATTTGAAAGCGGCTTAATTACTATAAAAAGCAGTTGCAAGATGGAAAAAAATCTGATACAGTTCATATTAAGTTAGCTAATATTTCGCTTAAATTAGCTTAATTTGGAGGTAAATAAAATGGCGAAAGTCGTAAAAATGGAGGATATTGCTCTAAAAGCCGGGGTTAGTGTTGTAACAGTATCAAAAGCTCTTTCGGGGAAAAAAGGCGTAAGTGATACAATGAGAAAGAAAATAAAACTTTTGGTTGAAGAGTTGGGTTATGAACATAAAATAGAAAGTGAAATCATTCGAAATGATAAGACGTTTCAGATTGGAATTATTGTTCAACAGAAATTCTTGGGTAAATTTACTTCTTTTTACTGGACACTATATCAGCAGATTGCTGCACAAGCAGGCCAATTCAACTGTTTTTCCATGCTGGAGGTTATAACAACACAAGATATTGAGGAATGTAGTGTACCAAAGCTAATCAAGGAGAAAATAGTCGAAGGAATCGTTGTTATTGGCAAACCCGAGAAGGAATATCTTGAGATGTTAAGAAATAAGTCGACGATGCCTATCGTATTTATGGATTTTTACGACGATTATGGAGATGGTGATTTTGTAGTATCCGATAATTTTTACGGAACTTACGTATTGACAAACTATTTACTTAGTTTGGGCCATAAAAATATAGCATATTTAGGTACGCTTTTAAGTACGCCAAGTATTACTGATCGTTATCTTGGGTATATGAAGTCTCTGATGGAGCATGGAATATCAATTAATTCTAAGTGGGTTATTGATGACCGAAGGATAGACTTTAATGATGAGCACCACATTGCAATAACACTGCCGGAGAGTTTACCGACAGCGTTTGTTTGTAATTCTGATTGTGCAGCAAGTGTTTTGATTAAGAAACTGAATGATGCGGGCTACAAGGTTCCGGAGGATATTTCGGTTACTGGGTACGACAATTTCATTTATCCCGGATATTGTGAAATGGGTATCACTACATATGAGGTGGATACCAAACAAATGGCGCATGTAGCATTAAAGATGCTGATCAAGAAAATAAGGGGCGAAGCTTATAAAAAAGGAATTCATATCATAGAAGGTAAAGTGGTAATGAAAGAAAGTACAGCCCCGGTTATTTCCTATAATTTGATGGTGTAGTCCCTGTACTAGCTTTGAATAATTTAATAAAGTGGTTAGTATTATCAACACCTACTGAACTTGCAATTTCGTTAATACGCAGATTAGTACTGATAAGCAGATGCTTTGCCATATTCATACGCACGGTATTGAGGTAAGCAATTGGCGAGGTGGCTTCCGCTTCTTTAAATTCACGACAAAGACGGTAACGACTTATCTGAAAATGGTCTTCCAACCATTCCAGAGTATAGTGAAATTCGCAATGTGAATCAAACATATATTTCATTTCTAAGACATGACTTCTTACCTCAGATTGAGGTAAGAAGCCATGTCTTTTTTCTATGGTTAATTCGGTTAAAAAATCAGTTAAAATTCTGTTTTGGATTAACAGATAGTACTCATTAGCACTATCCATATTAATGATCCGATCGATTAATCCCGGAAGATAATTGCTCTTTCCAAGAAATATAATTACGTCTTTATTTTGTGAATATATTTTAAAGTAATGTGCCAGAGAGCTGCCTTTTATGTAAAGAACTTTAAATTTCCAAGGAGAATGTTGTATTTCAATATGATGCAGTTTGCGGCAGTCAAAAAATACCAGACTGCAGGGGTCTAAATAAAAAGTTCGATTTTCATAACGTAAATAACCGGAACCTTCTTCGGTATAAAGGATACAGTAAGCATCTAAAAGCTCCATGTCATATAAATATGGGTAGGTGGCAGAGATTTTGCCACCAGCTAATAAGGACAGGTAATGTGGATATAATGAATTCTCGTTACGAAAGGATGGTGGTAAAAAAGATTCAAAGGTAGTAGATACTGATAACTTTGATGAAGATTTTAAGGCTGATATAAAATCATGTGAAAAAGATGTTGAATTGGACATAGGAATACCTCCGTCAGTAAATTAAATTTTTAATATTTTAATGTGTTCTAGTGATTCGAAAGAAAGGCCTGTTTGATTTGATGATTTAACTATAATACAAAAACTAATCGCTTGTCAATAAATGATTATTAAGTGCAATAAAAGAAATATAGAATGGTTAAAAAATATATTTAACTGTATTAATTAGTGTAATAATAAAATTAATTACTTCAGATATATTAAAAATTATTACGTTTATAAAATTATTTAGCTATTCAATAAAATAAAATATACAAAATCAACAATAAAAATAAATTATATTTGTCTGAAAGGGCAAAATGCATATTAAGACAAGATAAGAAGATTAAATGCAATATAAAGTAATGAATTAAAATTAGGTATTTGTAAAATGGTAGTTGTAGTAAATTTAATACTACAATGGTCAAAAGTCGATGACGTTCGAATGAGGATTTGATAAATCATTCATATCATCGTGTCTTGTGGCGCTTTTAAAGAAAGGGGAATGGTGAAAAAAATGCAAAAACATGTATTAAAGAAATTAGGTTGTGTCGTAATTGCTTTGGCGGTTACTATAACATCGTTGAATGTACCAAATTTTTCAGGCTCGAAGACGAAAGATGTACAAGCAGCTACGAAAAGTAATGTACTGCAATCCTGGGATTTCTCAAGTGGTATTACTGATTGGAAATATGGTGGTGCAGATTGGGAATATCAATATAGCGGAGGAAGTAATACTAGTATAGCAGCAGATGATCAAATACTTAAGGTTTCACTGGATTATAGCAAGGATTCTGCTAATTCCTGGAGCCAGTTAGGTGTTTGTAACTGGAACAGCAAAGGAATGAATTTGACTGGTGCCAACAAAGTAACGCTGGATTTTATTTATGATGAATCCAAATTGACAACTGGCGGATTTACAATTAAAGCATTTTCCAATGCCGGAATTAATGAATATGTTGCGGTAGATACAACAAAAGCTGTTACCTTAAGCGGCTCACTGAAAAAGGTACCGGTAACGCTGAGTTTTAATGAACTTGCATCAGCAGATGCGGTAAATGATTTCTCTATCTGCGTCATTGGTAACAATACAACTTATCAGGGTAATGTATGGATTGATAATGTTAATATCATAAGTGAAAAAGAAAGTACCCTTGTAGAAACTGAATTAAAAGCATGGACTTTTGATAAAGATGCTCAGGACTGGTATTATGGTGCAGGCTGGGAATATCAATACGATAGTGCGGCTAATTCCGGAGTTTCCTATGATGATGGAAAATTAAAGGTAGATGTAGACTATACTAAAAATACAGATGTATCCTGGAGCCAGATGGCAGCTTGCCTTTCTGATAAGAACGGAATGAAGCTGACTGGCGCAAACAAAGTATCATTGGATTTCTATTATGATACTGCTAATATGAAGACGGGTTCCTTCATAGTGAAAGCATACTCCAATGGAGGTGTTAATGTTTATGCTGCAGTTGATACAGAAAAAGCTGAAATAGTAAAAGGTACCTTGAAAAAAGCTACAGTAGAGCTTTCCTTCGATGCAATTTCCAACAATACGGTTAATGATTTTTCAATTTGCGTTATTGGTAATCAGACGGATTATAAAGGTAGCTTATGGCTTGATAATATCAAGATAATCAGTGTTACGGATTCGGCAAATGAAATTTATGTAAATTCTACTGTGAAGTCTACCGGTGGATCAGTAAAGAATGATATTGATAAAAAGGGAAACCTTGTAACATATAATTCTAAGGGAATAGCTCAAAAAGAAAATCTTACTACCGATATAAAATTGGTAGATAAAAATGCAACTAATGATGTAAAACAGATATATACTTACTTAAAAGCAGTCGGAGAGTCCTCCAGTGCAATTTTTGGTCAGCAAAGTAATACACATCAAAAAGCCGGATCTTCTGATTTGTCATACTCAGATACCTATGATGTAGTCGGTTCTTATTCCGGTGTTATCGGAATTGATGCATTATCTTTAGTTGGTAATGAATACAGCGCAAAAAGATATAATGCTGAATTAGGCGCAGACACAGGAGCAAAGAAACTTCCTGAAACGGCAGTAGGAAATGTTATGGCGGCAGCAGCATTAACAAACTACAATATTAAAAATGGTGCAATTATCACGATGTCTGCACATATGCCAAACTTCTCAATTGTTAAAGAATCTGGAAAATATGATGGAACTCATTCTTACACCAAATATGATTTTACTGGATATTCACCAACAAATTTAACCGGAGATGTTATGAATAAGATTTTACCGGGTGGTAAATACAATAAAGTCTATAATGCATATCTTGATATGATTGCTGATTATGCAGGCATGGTTGATGGGGCTATTCTGTTTAGGCCATTCCATGAGAATACTGGTAGTTGGTTCTGGTGGGGTGCGGCATTCTGTGATGCAGAAACCTATCAAAATATTTACCGATATACGGTAGAATATCTTCGTGACGTTAAAGATATACACAATATTCTCTATGTATACGGACCTAGCAGCGAAGCAGCTAGTACAAAAGAGTATGCCCAACGTTATCCTGGTGATGATTATATCGATATGGTAGGATTTGATATGTACAATTCTGACCCTACGAATGATAATAATTGGATCAATAGCTTTGAGAATGAAGTTTCTATTGTTGAAAAATTTGCAACCCAACATAATAAATTATTTGCTGTAACAGAGACAGGTGTTGCATCCAGTTCACCTGATACCGGTGATAATCAAACTGCCTTACATAAGAGTGGTAATAAACAACTAGATTGGTATCAAAAAGTTCTTTCAGTAGTTACGAAATCGAATGCATCCTATTTCTTAGTATGGGCTAACTTCAGCGAAAAAGATGGTTTCTATACACCATATGTTAAATCAGTGAATAATGATGGTTCTTTGTATGGTCATGAGATGCTGGATAAATTTATCGAATTTTATAATGATCCAAGTAGCATCTTTGCTGTGAACCAGAAAAAAGCATTAGAGAAATTGTCAGATGTTAAAGTTAATGCACAACCGACGACTGAAAATGCTATCGGATATATTACTGCACCGGTATCGGGTACCAGAATATTAGAAAAGATCAAATTAACAGCTAGAGTAACCGGTGTTAAAAAAGGTTCTGCAGTTAAATTTGTTCTACATGGTAAGGTTGATAAAACAATACAAGCTAAATCAAATGATAGTGTTACCTATTCTGCTGTTTTAAGCACATCTACATTGAAAGCACTGGGAGAAGATGTAGGAACGATTGAACTTACGGTAAATGGTAAATCACTAAACAAAGTAAATGCTACCTTTAATATACCTGAACCTAAGGAAGATCCATACCTGATTGATGGATTTGAGAATTATTATGGAGTGGATTCTTTACTGACCAAGAAATGGGCAACAAATAAAGCTACCGGAAATACAATATCAATCTCAGTAGTAAAAGATAAACATTATACAGGTGACTATAGTATGAAGTTTACTTATAATGAAACCTCGGATGGATGGTCAGGTGCTACGGTTTCCAAAGAAGTAAACTGGTCCGATTGCAATGCGCTTCAATTCTGGACAATCCCGGACGGAAAGAATCAAAAGGTAGTAATTCAACTTGTTGCAAATGGTAAAGTATATGAAGTTTACTTAAATTTATATAAAGATTATCAAAACAGTAAATCTCCGATGCTGGTAACTATACCATTTAGTGACTTCTGCGAACGTGATACCGCTGGAAATCCTAAGGGTGGTTTGGTAAAAGATTGTACGAGTGTAACCTCCTTTGGCCTTTGGGTAAATGCGATTGCAGATTCTTCAGCAGTAGTTAACGGAAAGGTAACTGGTACAATTTATTATGATGATATCACAGCAGTTGATTCATCAAATAAAGTAGCTACTTTTAAAATAATGAAGTAAAAAATATAACTATTAACTGTTGAGATGGGACAATGAGTCTAGGTGAATTGTATCACTTAGACTCTTCTGCCTCTTATAAGCGTCCGGAAGGAGACTATATTAGGCGTATCACATATAAGGCGAGAACGTACAAACGAACCTAAAAGATACAATATTGAGAAAGAGAGGATTGTTATGAAAAAAATAATATTAAAGTGTCAAAACAACATGATAGTAGCAATTAAAAAATTTGTTAAAATTATAAATATTATTTCATACATCCAACAGAGGGAAGATAAATTTGTTGATAAAACTATTGACGTCAAACAGAGGAAAGGAAAAATAAAAACAAAATTGGTTGCCGCTTTTATGGTGCCGATCTTATTTATAGTTTTGCTTGGTACCGTTTCCTACCTGATAGCAAAGGACAATATACAGGAACAGTATAAAAATGCGGCTACCAATAATGCAGTATGTATGAGCAGCTATTTAGATTTGTTATGTTCAACAGTTGAATATAAAGCAACAGAAGCAATTAATAATACAAATTTTACCTTGTATTATGGTAAATATTACTCAAAGAAAAATTCGGAAGCAAGGCAATGTTTTAGTGATGCCGAGGCTGCATTGCAGTCAATGAAAGGAAGTTGTAGTTACATAAATGATTTTACAGTTCTACCTGAGAATGGAAATGCAATGACATCAACAGCTTACGTTTATAAAAACACAGCATATAAGGAGTTTACGGACAGCCAAGACTCTGCTTATATCATAAAAAATTTAAAAACTAAGGGTCTTTGGAGTGGCTGGCATACTTATTTGGATAAATTAAACACAAATGAGCAGGATAAATATTCGTTGTGTTTTACGAAGAAGTTTGTAAAGGGAAATGGATATCTTTTTATTGATATCAAAAAGGAATATATAATTAATAAGTTGAGTGAGACGGCATATGGACATAAAAATATAACAGGCTTAATAAGCGGCGATGGCAGAGAAACGGTTGTTAAACAACAGGAAGATGGCAAAACTTTTACGGAAATGGATAAAGATGTTTTTGTTAATACAGGCCTTTATGATCAAATAAAGAGTTCGGATAAGGCAGGATGCAAATTTGTTGCCTATCAGGGTGAACAATATTTACTTGTTTATGCTCCGGTTAGTAGTACGGGACTCATGGTATGCAGTATTATTCCAAAGTCGGTTATTATAAATGAAGTATCCGGAATCCGCAATACAACAGTATTGATGGTAGTAATGGCATGCATTATAGCTCTTTTAATTGGAAACGTCATTTCAAATGGTATTAGCTCAGAGGTTCGTAAGGTTAATAAAATTATGAGTAGAATTGCTTTGGGAGAACTGAACGTAGAATTCGAGACAAAGCGAACAGATGAATTTAAATCGCTATCCGATGGAATAAAAACCATGTTGGGTGGCATTCGTACTTTGGTTAGCGATATGCAGGGCTTTGGGGGAAATGTTAGCCAAGCAGCAACGCATGTTACGAATTCTACCAAAGCTATGGTTGAGACAATGACTGGTATCACAACTGCTGTCGGTGAGGTCGCAGAAGATATTACTTCACAGGCATACAGTTCGGAAAAAGGTTATCAGATGATGGAAAGTTTTTCGGATCAGCTTAATGAAATATATGATAATACTGACAAAATGGGATGGACAGCAGATCAAGCAACGTTATCTGTAGAACGTGGACGGCAGATGGTGAATGAATTGAATGAAAAATCAGCTGCTACAACCAAAATTACGCAGATACTATTGGAAGATATTAATGAAGTTCATATGAGATCCAAGGATATTGGAAGTATTGTTAATGTGATTAACGAAATTGCATCCCAGACGAATTTGCTTTCTTTGAATGCCTCCATAGAATCTGCTAGGGCAGGCGTATACGGACATGGTTTCTCGGTGGTTGCTGAAGAAATTCGTAAGTTGGCAAAGCAATCGGTTGCATCAGTTAACCGTATTAAAGAAATCGTGAAAAATATTCAGGAAACAACGGGAAGAACTTCGGAAGCTGCACGACAGGCAAGTGGATTTATGATGCAACAAACTAGATCAATCGATGGGACAATTCGTGTTTTCGAGGATATTAATGTAGATGTGGAGAAACTTGTTACAGCCCTGAAAGAAAATGCGTCTCGAATGGAAAATATGATGACGGAGAAGAAAGGAATTTTGAATGCAATTCAAGATATTGCAGCGGTATCACAGGAAGCGGCAGCGGCTACAGAAGAGGTACAGGCTACAATCGATGAGCAGATGGCAAGCGTGAGAGCATTAGCTGAGATAGCAGAAGGCTTGAATGCTAAAGTTAGCCTATTAGAAACATCTTTAAATCATTTTAAGGCTGGGGAAAACGCTGCAATTTAAATTAATAGTTTGAGAAATAAATAAATTGATTTAGGTTCGATTTAAAATGTATTTAGCTAATAATAAGTTAAATTAAGATAAATATATCAGCTGATGAGGTGAATGCTCAAGATGTACAAATAGAAGACTTAAAAACGATTCGTTTGCTCGATTATAAATATACATGAAAAAAATCTTCTGTGATAATCGTATTTTAGCCATATTATATAATAAATCAATAAATATGACAAAATTTAGAAAATATTTAAACTAATATTCGATTGGGTTGAGTATCAATAATAGAATATTAAATGCAATAAACTAAACATCACTTAGTTAAATATTAATTTTACTTATTGAAAATAAGTATATTTTTGTATAAATAAAATTAAATTAATCTTGAGCTTTAATATTAAGGGTGATTTTGTTGTTAATTTAAACCATAAAGTCAATAAAGCATGTGCATATTGTATAAAATACATTAAGAAAATTGTGTGAAAAAGCAAAATGCAAATAATATCAAGATAAGATGATTAAATGCAAGATAAACTGATGAATAAATATTAAGTTGATGTAGAATTAAATATGTGATTTAGGTGTCAAAAACAAATTAAATTTCTTAAGGAGGATATTTATGAAAGTTAAAAAAGTATTGGCAGTATTAATGACATTAGTACTTATGTTTACGTTCGTTGGATGTGGTAAAAAAAGTACTACAGCGGATAATACGGCTACAGCAACACCGGCAGCAACAAAGGTAACTGCGGCAGCGTCAGCAGGAGCAGCTGATTGGTCCTATTCTAGCATCAAGCTTGGGGAGGATTACACTGACACAACAGCAACAATCAAGTTTTATCATAACATGACCAACCGTGATAGCACATCCGGTGGTGATGGATCATTACAGGGATACATTGCAGAATTTAATAAAGAGTATCCTAACATTACCGTAACAACTGAATCAGAAGCAACTTTTGCAGAGGATTCCTTACTTCGTCTTTCAACAGGAGACTGGGGTGATGTAATGTTTATTCCAGCTGTGGATAAAGATGAATTACCTACTTATTTTGTACCTTATGGAACAACAGATGAGATGAGTCAGGTTATCAACTACTCTAATGCTCAGGCATATGATAGTACAGTATACGGCATACCAATGGATGCAACAGCTAATGGTATTGTTTATAACAAGGCTGTATTTGAAAAAGCTGGAATTACTGCAATTCCTACTACACCTGATGAATTTATCGCGGATTTAAAATTAATTAATGATAAGACAGATGCTATTCCACTTTACACTAACTATGCTGCAAAATGGACCATGGGTGCATGGGATGCCTATGTAGGTAGTGTTTCAACTGGCGATTACACATTTATGAACCAGAAGTTTGTATATACAACAAATCCTTTCTCCAATCCTGGTGATGGAACTGGGGCATATAACGTTTATAAAATCCTCTATGATGCAGTTGCACAAGATTTAATTGAAGATGATTATACAACAACTGACTGGGAAGGCTGTAAAGCTATGATTAACAATGGTCAGATTGGAACAATGGTACTTGGTTCTTGGGCATATTCACAGATGGTTGAAGCAGGAGATCATGGTGCAGATATCGGTTACATGCCTTTCCCTATTTCTGTAAACGGAAAACAGTATGCAGTAGCAGGTGCTAACTACAGCTACGGTATCAACATTAATTCTTCTGATATAAACAAACTTGCTTCCACAATCTTTGTTAAATGGATGACAGAGAAATCTGGATGGTATGTTCAAGAAGGCGGACTTCCTACTAGCAAGACAGCAGAATACCCTGATCTTTACAAAGCGTTCGAAAATTGCACAATGCAAGAAGATGCTAGTGCTTTACCTGGCGAAGAAACATTATTTAATGATATGAACACAGAATCCGAGCTTATGATAAACAGTGGTGGTAACGATAAGGTTATGGATATTGTTGTATCTGCTGATACGGGTGACAAGTCCTTTGATGATATCATGAACGAATGGAATCAAAAGTGGACAGATGCTCAAGCATCTCTTGGAGTTGAAGTTAAGTACTAAGAATATCTAATGTAATGTTATTATATGGAGCCAAGGAGGCTAATCCTTGGCTCCATATAAAAAAATAATGTAAGGAGGTTCTTGGTATGACCGGTGAAAAAGAACACCGTGGTATCAGACATTGGATCCACAGTGGAAAAGGACAGAAGATAATTGTAGTAGTTTTATTTATGTTAGTACCTATGCTGTTGCTTTTTACTTTTACATATTTACCATTCGCCGAAATGATTAAATTCAGTTTTTATAGGATGAAATATATCGGAGTACGTGAGTGGGTTGGGCTACAAAATTATATTGATGTGTTTAAAAGAAATGATTGTTTCGGTGCACTGAAAAACAGTTTATATTATATGGGTGGAGCACTTGTCCAATTAGTACTTTCTCTTTATCTGGCTACAATATTAAGCTTTAAAGTAAAGGGAGGCAATGCTTTTAAAGGACTTATTTTCTTTCCGTTTTTAGTTAATGGTATTGCACTAGGATTTATATTTAAGTTTTTCTATACTAGAGGTTTTGTACTTGATACAATATTACATTTTGTTGGATTTAAACTGGATAATCTTCCTTACTGGTTAAAAGACCAGAGGATTAATAATATTTCACTTGTATTTACAAGCGTCTGGAAATATTGTGGGCAGAATATGGTACTCTTTATTGGAGCAATTATGTCTGTAGATGGTGAGATGTATGAGGCAGCCAGATTGGATGGAGCTAGTAGATTTCAGCAGTTTTTGTATATCATTCTTCCAAATATTAAGACGATTGTTGTACTGAATGTAATCTTATCGATTACTGGCTCGATTTCAGCATTTGAACCAGCTTATGTTATCGGAGGACCGGGAACAGCAACTTATTTTGTAGTAATGGATAAAGTAGCACATGTAAGTCAAAAGGTTGGTTTAGCTTCAGCCATGGCGGTTGTACTGTTGATTATTATTTTATTTACGACAATGCTTCAAAAGCTTTTCTTTAAATATTTATTTGGGGATGCTGACTTAGATGATAAAACATATGCAGAAAAACGCCGTGAACGTAGTTTGGTAAGATATAGGAGGTTTCACAGACATGACAATTGAGAAGAAGATTTCTGGTTTTGTGATTACTGTTGCAAAATATTTTTCTCTCTTATTCTTTTCTTTTTGGTCGGTAGTTCCTGTAGCATCGTGTGTTGTTACGGCCTTTAAGACAGATAAAGAATATGAACAGACAAAAGTTTTAGATATGCCAGCAAGTTGGTTGAATTTTGGTAACTTTAAACAAGCATGGCATCAAGCCGACATGGGACTTGGATTTCGTAATACTTGTATTATTCTTTTCTTTGTATTAATCGGCTCTATTATGACAGGTTCTATGCTTGCATATGTACTTAGCCGCTTTAAGTTTCCTGGTAACAGCTTAATTCGTACCCTCTTTTTGTTTGCAGCACTTTTACCCGGAGTTGCAATGCAGGTATCGACGTATCAGATTATGTATAACTTACATTTCATTAACCATTTGTATGGATATATCATTATGATGATGGGTACTGATGTTATTTCAATCTATATATTTATACAGTTTTTTGAAAATATATCTCAGTCTTTAGATGAATCAGCAATTATTGATGGAGCTTCCTATTTTACCGTTTTCTTTAAAATATTATTACCGCTTTTGAAACCGGCAATTATTACAGTTTTGGTTTTAAAAGGGGTTGGAACTTATAATGAATATTATGCTGCAAACCTTTATCTTCAGAATAAAGCGATTCTTCGAACGGTATCTACTTCACTATATGCCTTTGTCGGACCACTGGGTAGCCAATATAACTTGATTTGTGCCGGAGTGTTGATGTCCATTTTACCAGCACTACTAGTATTTATTTTATGCCAAAAACAAGTTTATGGTGGTATGACAATGGGATCAGTAAAAGGCTGATTACTAAGATTATAGAATGTATTTAGAAAGGAACAATAGAATGAGTGATATTAAAATGATTGTGCCAAATGTACCAAATGTGCCATGGCAGAATCCACCTGAAAAATTTACGGGTGCTCCTATATGGAGATACAATGACAATCCAATCGTAGCAAGAAATCCGATTGAGGGAGTTGCCAGAATATTTAATTCAGCAGTTATGCCTTATGGAGATGAATTTATCGGCGTTTTCCGTGGTGAGCAGACGAATGGAATTCCATGTATCTATCTGGGAAGAAGTAAGGATGCGATTCACTGGGATTTTGACAAAGAAAAGATACCGTTTGAAGATGAGAACGGAAAATCGTTTATACCCGAATATGCATATGATCCAAGACTTGTAAAGGTAGAAGATACCTACTATATTATATGGTGTCAGGATTTTTATGGAGCAGCAATTGGTCTTGCAAAAACAAACGATTTTAAAAAATTTGTGCGTTTAGAGAATCCATTCCTTCCATTTAACAGAAATGCAGTTTTATTTCCAAGAAAGATTAATGGCAATTTTGTAATGCTAAGCCGTCCAAGTGATAGCGGGCATACACCGTTTGGTGATATTTTTGTTAGTGAAAGCCCGGATCTTCATTACTGGGGCAGACACAGACATGTAATGGGTAAAGGTAAAGAATGGTGGGAAGCTTTAAAAATTGGTGGAGGAGCAGCACCAATTGAAACTTCAGTAGGCTGGCTTTTATTCTATCATGGTGTATCAGGAACCTGTAATGGTTATGTATACAGCATTGGAGGAGCTATTTTAGACTTGGAGAATCCATCCATTGTTAGATATCGTTGCACGAATTTCCTATTGACACCAGAAGAATGGTATGAAGAAAGAGGCTTCGTTCCTAATGTATGCTTCCCTTGTGCAACCATTCATGATCCTGAATCTGGAAAAATAGCAATTTATTATGGTGCAGCAGACAGTTATGTAGGCCTAGCATTCACAAAATTTGATGAAATTGTAGATTATATTAAAAAGAACTCTGTAGTAAACAGTACTGATGTTGAAATTGGTAAACGATAATAAAAATCAGAAATGACAAAGCACTAAGTATTTGGTGAAAAGTAAAATTATGGTTTTGAATTTAGGATAATAATATGGAGAAATACTACAGGAAATCTCTGTTCACAGAGATTTCCTGTAGTTAGATTATGGAGGAAAGAATGAATAAATTAATCGATTTTATTGACGGAAATAGGAAGTTAATTACACCGGATGATTCAATGATTACTTATAGTGGAAGGATTGACTTTTCGAATAGAATTGCTCCGGTATTTATTAATCCGGCAAGTAGTATCGAAATTAACTTTACCAGTACATCCTGCAGTATAATTATAGAAAATAAGCGCTCCTGTTGGGATAATTATCTTGGATATATACTGGATGGGAAGCAGGGGAAGGTTATACTTCCTCAGAGTGAAGAAATGTCTTTGATTACCATTGGAGAGAATCTGGGCACCGGACATCATGCTCTTATGATATTTAAAAGAATGGACTCTTGTCATATGTTTACTTTTTACGGTTTGGTACTTGATGGAAATTCACAACGGTTTCCTTGTGCGCCAAAGCCCGATCGAAAAATTGAGTTCTATGGAGATTCAGTTACAGCTGGAGAAGTTTCGGAAGCTGTTGAATATGTAGGGAAAGCAGATCCAAAACATAATGGGGAATACTCCAATAGCTATTATTCCTATGCATGGTTTACTGCACGTAAACTGAATGCACAGATACATAATATTGCGCAGGGAGGAATTTCACTGCTAGATAGATCCGGTTATTTTTCAGCACCCAATACAGTTGGAATATTAAGTACCTATGATAAGATACAATACCATCCGGAGTTAACGACGCCAAAGCAATGGGACTTCTCCTTATATAGACCACATGTTGTTGTTGTAGCTATTGGTCAGAATGATAGTTATCCAAAGGATTATATGAAGGAAGATTTTAATGGCGAGGAAGCTGAATTCTGGCGCTTAAATTATAAAATGTTTATAGGTAAATTACGAGAACAATATCCAAAGGCACTTATTATCCTAGCTACAACAATTTTGAATCATGATAAAAGTTGGGATGAATCGATCGACATGGTCTGTAACGATTTGAACGATCCTAGAATCAAGCATTTTTTATATACGAATAATGGTTGTGGAACCGATGGACATATCCGTATATCGGAAGCTGATAAAATGTCAGATGAGTTGTGTGAATATATTAGTTCGTTCGGTGATGAGATTTGGAAAGACTAAAAGAATAAGTACAAAACACTTAGGAAGAAAGAAGGGATATTTGTGAAATATGAAATATTAGCGGACGCAGGAATTGTAAATAGAGGCAATTGGAATCGTTTAAAAAAGTTAATGAATAGAGCGCAAAAGGGAGAAGAGATAAATATTGGATTTATTGGAGGCTCCATTACACAAGGATGTCTTGCAGATTCCCACGAGCTCAGTTATTCTTACCGTGTATATCAATGGTTTGTAAATACATTTGCAGATACCAAAATAAATTATATCAATGCTGGAATTGGAGGAACCTCCTCTCAGTTTGGAGTGGCCAGGGCAGAAAGTGATTTACTGTTGTATAAACCGGATTTCGTGGTTACCGAATTTTCTGTCAATGATGATGAAGAAAAGGATGAGTTGCATATAACGGAGACGTATGAAGGTTTAATACGTAAATGTTATTATAGTGAAAAAAATCCAGCAGTTGTTATCGTTAACAATGTCAGATATGATACCGGAGAAAATGCACAAAAATCACATAATAAAGTTGGTGCGTATTATAATTTGCCTTGTATCAGTATGCAAGCGTCTATTTATCCTAAGGTCCGGGATAAGGTGATTCCCAACAGGGAGATTACACAGGATGATCTTCATCCAAACAATGAGGGACATGAACTGATAGCTCATGTAATAACAAGCTTTCTCGATAAGGTCTGGAAGGATGTTAATAACAGTGAGATTGAGGTTAATGATGTGTTGCCTCCAATGACAATTAATAGTTATGAGAATTCCAAACGTTTTAGAAATACAAATATTATTCCGGTAATGGAAGGATATATAGCTGATAATCGTGTACAAGAAGGAATTACTGATCCTTTTAAAAAAGGATGGATGGCCAGTGAACTTCGTTCCAAGATTACTTTTACATTGCCTTGTACAGGGGTAGCTGTCCAATATCGCAAATCAGTGACACGGCCGACACCGATTGCAAGAATTGTAATTGATGATGAAGATGAGAATGCTATCATTCTAGATGGCAATTTTGATCAGGATTGGGGGGATTGTGTGTTCCTTCAAACCGTATTGGAGCATGCTGATTTAAAAAAAAGAAAAATTGAAATTCAATTGATCGAAACACATGATGAGGATAAAGTGCCATTCTATCTGATTTCTATTATTACAACATAGACAATATCGGTATTTCAAATATGATATTTGTGATATAATTAATGTAAGTTTCATAGTTTTCTCAAAGAAAGAAGCCGGACTTATTTCACAAATAATTATAATTGCTACTTATGAAAGGAAGATTTAACATGCCAAAAGTGTTTCAAAATGACAGTCCATTTATGCGAGCTATGGCAAAAATTGGAGATTTAATATGGCTGAATATACTGTTTTCTATATGCTCTATACCTATATTTACAATTGGTGCATCTTATACGGCACTCAATACTGTCTTACTTGCTATGATTAGGAAGGAAGAAGGCTATATAACGAAGGGTTTCTTTATAGCGTTCAAAAATAATTTTAAGAGGATAACAGCGATATGGATGGGAATGCTGGTAGTTTATCTTTTATTGGCATTTGATGGATATGTCCTGATTAATACTATGAGCCCGATTAATGGTCTTATTTTTGGAATACTTTGTGTTGCATCGTTTTTTCTTGTCTGTACCAATGTATATGCCTTTGCAATAACGGCCAGATTTGAAAATACAATTAAGAATACATTAAGGAATTCATTTTATCTTAGTATGGTGCAGATTTTTATTACGATTACGATGGTAGGGGATATTATTCTTCCGTTTGTCATTACAATCTACAGCTCCTATTTTATGCCGCTTGTGATATTGTTCGGATTTTCAGGACCGGCTTTTATCAATGCATATTATTTCAATCGATTATTTGATAAAATAGAAATGAATAAGAGGAAGAATGGAATTATATTTCTTAAACCGGTTTATAAAGAGCTTTGCTGGGGAGAAAATCGTATGAGTGAAGAATATGGATACATGATACCTTCCGATACGACGGGTGAAACATGGGCGATTAGTGCACATCCGAACGGTGACAGTGCTATTGTCGGTGGCGAATATGATGGTATGACCCTGAGTAAGCTCTTTGAAAGTCATAAGGAATTATTTGGTGGTATTGAGGACAAAAGATTTCCTTTACTGATCAAAATAATTGACGCAAAAGAGGATTTGAGCATACAGGTTCATCCCGATGATAACTATGCAGCAAAGAATGAAAACGGTTCTTTAGGAAAGACGGAATGTTGGTATGTACTTGATTGCAAAAAGGAGGCAACAATTGTAATCGGACATAACGCAAAGACCAAAGAAGAAATGCAACAAATGATAGAAGAAGGCAGATGGAAAGAATTCATTCGTGAAGTTCCTATAAAAAAAGGTGACTTTTTTCAGATTAACGCGGGATGCCTTCATGCAATAAAAGGTGGAACCATGATTCTTGAAACCCAACAAAACAGTAATATTACTTATCGCGTCTATGATTATGACAGATTAAGTAATGGAGAGAAAAGAGAGTTACAGGTCAAAAAGGGAATAGACGTTATTACAGTTCCGTTTATCCCTAGCAACTTCAAGCCGAAGACAGAAAAGGGAACGAGCTTTTGTAAAGAAACCCTGATTGAATGTAATTACTATAAGGTATGCAAATTTGATATTGATGGAGAAGTAAAATTAAAACAAGACTCACCCTTTGTAAATGTAAGTGTTATTGATGGCATGGGTCAAATTAATGATACCCGGATCAAGAAGGGGGATCATTTTATTTTGCCAGCAGCGTATGGAAAATATACGTTGCATGGTAAGTTAAGTATGATTACATCCTCGGTGAAGTGATTTAACAGAATAACATTCTGGGCTATCTCTGGTTAGGGGCGTTTCAGACATGGATTCGGAAACTTATCCTGTTCATGCAATCATGCAAGGAATTCTTGAGTATTTACTTCGCATAAGATATTGAAGAACTGTTTCCAACGGTAGCAGAGATATTTTCCATAACAACATCACTAGGATGAAGAGAATATTAAATAAATTTAAATTGAATATACAATAGATTTAAAATTATTATATTGAATGGAGTGAGATAAGATGGAACTTTATGCAGTGCACTATGCAAGCGAATTTAAATATGCAGATTATCGTACAATTTATCATAATGATGAGCGAACAGTGTTGGTTCCTGGGTTTGTGTTTTTGTACTATGTTGCAAAGATTGGAGAGCAGGTGGTTTTGTTTGATACTGGTTTTCGAAGCGAGGAAACAGCAAAGGGATTTGGTACGCATTTGCTTGATGTGAAGGAGGAAGTGCTTGCCTTAACAGGAGGAAGAGCAGATATTATCTTTATAACGCATGAACATTTTGATCATGTTGAAAATCTGGAATTGTACCAAGGAGCGGACATAATAGTTGCAAAAGATGCGTGGGAGGAAATGCAAAAGGCATATCCGAAGGTTACAAATCAAATAATGCTAACATCAAAAATTCAGATTGTTGAAGATGCGTTTGAAGTTCAAGGTTCATTTTGTTTTAAGGTAATCGGTGGACATACAAAAGGATCCTCTGTAATTTATTTTAATGAAGGAGAAGAAAAGTTTGTCATCTCTGGAGATGAGACATATTTGCTTGATAACTTTGAGAGGCAGATCCCAAATGGAAATGTGTATAGTTTAGAGAAAAATTGGGAGTTTATTAAGCAGGTATATAATGAGGGCATTATTCCTTTACCCAGTCATGATGTGTCTGTTATTGAAAAGTATCCAAGAATATCCGAGCATATAGTAAGGATTATTTAGTGAAAATTTGAGACGTTAGAATTATTTACGCTTTGGCTTAATATTGCTCGGGAAGACATTAATTAATTTAGTTAAACGTAATTAGGAGGAGTACTATGTGCGATTTAGTATTAGCAGAAGTTTCATAGAAATATGAAGAACAAGCTATGGTGTACTGGTAAAAAGAATTAGGAGATGAATCCAAGGGGATACTAGACTCTCTGGTCATCAGAAATGTAGCAACAAGGCATGTGGAATGCGTGACACTGCTCCAACGGATAGATACGTAAAACTCCCTGATTTTACGCACTTTTCGAGGCATATGGTCTTTTCAAAATCAGAGAGAAAAGACAAGAAAAAAGCAATTTTGAACGGTGTGAACGTCTCAGTGGTTTTATACCTCGTGTGCGCAACATCAAAAAAGTACAGTTAATATTATGATTATTTTGATACATCCAACTTAATAGAGCTATGAGTCGAAAGACCGCTTGTTTTCAACCTTTTAGGAATAAATGAGTGGCCTTTTTTGCGTTCTGTAAGCTTGCTGAAGCATCTGTCTGGAAAGGAGATTGAGATAATGAAACAAAAAGAAAGATTGCTTACTTCTTCATTAGTAGACAATGGAATAGGCATTGAAAATGTTGTGAAAGGTAGAAAACTCATGGAAACAGATGGAATTATAAGTATTCCATTTAATCAGCTTCATGAATTTCAAGGTCATCCATTTAAAGTGGATAATGATATGGAGTTATTTGAACTCATGAGGCGTATTGAGAAAGAGGGTGTAATTGTTCCGGCACTTGTCAGATCAAATCCATATGGGAGCGGCTATAAAGTGATTGCTGGTCACAGAAGAATGGCAGCAGGCAAGTGGGCAGGATTAACAGAATTACCAGTTGTCATAAGAGAACCGAAAAAAATCAAATAAGGTATTGGATATAATTAAAAAGTCTAAAAATTTAAATGAAGTAGAGATGCTACAGTTAAGAAAAATTTTTTTTGTTACGGAGATCAAAAATTGGATTTTGAGATTTTTGAGAAAATCTTCAATGATAAAACAAATACAGCCGTTAAATGAGACAATACTAAAAATGGTTTAAAAAACGAAATTATCGTATATTTCAAAATATTATCATTGATAAAAATTGAAATGAGTTATAAAGTGAGAAATTTACGTAAAAATGATTGACATTACAAAAAATATGTCATACTATATATATGAGATAAAGGAGGCAATGCCATGTTAATAATGTTTAAAGTAAAAAACTACACATCTTTTAAGGACGAAGCAATTTTAGATATGAGGGCTGCTTCTTATAAACAACATACAACACATTTATTAGAAACTTACGATGGAACAAAGCTAGTTAAGACAGCTGCTATTTACGGTGCAAATGCATCTGGAAAATCTAATTTTATTTCAGCTATGTTTTTCTTTGAAAAGTATATTTTTGAGCAATTTATTACAAAGAATGAAGCAGAAGAGTATGATTTTTTAAGTAAGGATATGGAAACAAGATTGGAACCATTCCAGTTATCAGGAGATAACAATGGGGCTTCAGAGTTTGATATTATGTTTTCATGTAATGATAAAACTATCCAGTATGGCTTTGAATGTACGTCAGAAGAAGTAATAAGTGAATGGTATTACATTAATGATAAAAAGGTGTTTGAACGCAATGGAAGTCAGGTTACGTTTGGAAAATCTTATGAAAAATATATTAAAGAATTTACAAAAGTTCCAAAAGAACGACTGTATTTATCGGTATTAGAATACTTTCTTGGTGAAAAGGAAAAAGAAATTATTTTATATGACTTCGTGGAATTTTTCCAAAAAGAATATGATGTATTTTTGGAACTTTTCTTTGAATCAACAATCAAACATATTGCTGGTTTGGTAAGAATTAACGAGCGTATCGTTAAGGATAAAAACTTTAGAAAAAAAGTTGAAAAGTATTTAAGCCAGATTGATGTTGGTATTAAGGGGCTGGATGTTCAGGTGAAAACAGTAGTTGATGAGAAAACTGGTAAAGAAAAAAAGCGTAAAATATTAAAGACAATACATGACATATATGATGATAATGGTTTGGTTTGTGGGCAAAAGGAATTCGAACTACCACAAGAGTCAACTGGAACATTACGTTTTTTAACATACATTCAGGAAGTTATTGAAATGACAGAAAGAGGAGGTGTGTTTGTTGTTGATGAAATTTCTGCAAGGCTTCATCCATTATTGACAAAGCTGATTGTAGATTTTTTTCAAGATAGCAAAAACACGAAAGCACAGCTGATTTTCACAACACACGATATCTCTTTGCTAAACAAAGAACAGTTTAGAAGGGATGAAGTGGTTTTTGTTGATAAGAACCATAAAGGAGTATCATCTTTATATGCATTGTCTGATTTAAAGGTAAGAGATGATGCAACTTTTAATAAGGACTATTTGCAGGGTAAGTACGGTGCAATTCCAATCTTTAATTATGATGGGATTTTAGGCGGTGATGCGATTGGGTAGAACCATTTTATCACCATCCAGACAAAAAAATATAAAGAATACAAACCTAGGACACATGATTTTATTTTGTGAAGGATTAACAGAAAAATACTATTTTGAATATTTTACCGACATAATTGAAAAAAATAAATTCAATGATGTTCGGATCGAGATAGAATCAGCCGATGGTAATTCAAGACGAGTCTTGAAGTTTGCAGATGATTATCTTACTGTCGAAGACAATAATAGAAAGTATAGTAATTATAAAAAATATTTGGTATTTGATTGTGATGCTCCTCCAAATATACAGAAGATTATTGATAAAATCTGTTTGTCTGAAAATGGTTATGAAATGTTAGTTTCAAATTACTTATTTGAGACATGGCTTTTGATGCATTTTGAAAATGTAACAGAAAAAATTTCTAAAGAACACACCTATAAGCGTTTAAGCGAGCATTTGGTCAATGAATACAAAAAAGCAAGTTCAGGCCTGATTAGAGAAATTATTCAAAATGGCAGTGTAGAGGAAGCTATGAAAAATGCTGAAAGATTGGCAGAGAAGTATTCACAAGAAGGAAAAAACATTTGTAATTCAATTGGAAAAATGAATCCATACACAAATGTTAATATATTAGTAGAGCAGCTATTAGCTGTAATAAGTTGAAGGGAGTTGATATAAGGCTAAAAGGTATTTAAAAATTGAAAATTGTTGTTTATATAGAATGGGTAAAAAAAATAACTGAAGTTCCAGCTTCAGTTATTACATAAGCAATTGCTAATGACCATAAATGGTCAAATCTGTTCGAGATTGAGTGTATCATTTATATTTCTAATAAACGAGTCAGAACGTTTGTTTTGCAGGCGTTTCAAGGGTATTCACCAAAGTCATTCCCGTATTGTACCAGAGAATCGGTCACTTTCTCTTATATTCATAAATGAAACTATTATTTATCAATGTAAATCATTGGTTTTATTGAAGTGCGCTTAGCACAAGGAGAAAATAATATGAATTTAGTTCAAAGAAAAATTGATATTGAAGATTTAGTAAGAGGTCTTGATATTACCCCAACAATGTATGAGAATGCAAGAACAAAATATCAGAGTGTAAGTAAATATTTGCACGAAAAAGGAATGAATGTTGACATATTTCCTCAAGGTTCATTTGCTATAGAAACTGTTGTTAGACCGTACACTCGGGGCGCAGATAAGTCATATGATTTGGATTTTATCTGTTTAAACAACGTAGAAAAACAGAGCACATGCATTGAGCACAATGTCAATTGTTGAATTGCTTCAATATGTTGTGAAGGATTTTGAGATCTATTCAAATTGGCAGAGAATGGAACAAAGTGAATTGTAGCTTTTTGTTTTTCGAGAGATATTATTAGAAAAATTTTGTACTTTTCAATAATATGCGATATAATAAATATGAGAAAGTATATTTTGAAATAGTAAGCAGGTGAACGGCATGGCAAGTGGCGATCAAATTAAATCATTGCTTAATGCATATTATTATAGGGACGAAAATCGCTTTAAAACGGTGGCCCTACAGATTGCTGCAAGTGAAGCGAGAGCAGGTCATGCAGCATTAGCTAGAGAAATTAAAGAAATCATTGATAAAAATGGTTCTTCAAACAATATAGTCCGAATTAAAAGTGATAATCACCTAGTAGAATTCGTTCTTCCAGATAATAAATCGCAAGAATTGGTTGTATCTGAGGAGATACGAATAAGAATTGAGAGAATTCTGTCAGAATATCGGCAAAGGGAAAGATTGAGAAGCTTTGGTATGAAAAATAGAATCAAAGTTCTTGTTGAAGGTGCACCAGGAACAGGAAAACATTGACTGCTTGATATATAGGCTTTTCAAGGTTTACCAATTGAAAACCACAGTTTAGAATATGCCATATTTTTGCTACGTGGGAATAGGTCGAAACAAGCAAATTTCCTTGTGACAGAGCAATTTAGATGTCAGTGCCTGGCGAGTGGTCAGCTTAGATGTCAGGGGTTCGCGAGCGGTCGATTTAGATGTTCATTAGCCATTGTGCCGAATGAGAAGATGAATGCACGTTTATAGGGGGATTAGGGATTTCGAAAAATCTGAATTTGAATAAAGATTGTTAAGTAATCTATGGTAAGGAGGAACTTATTATTCAATATAATCACGCAGGAGAAATAGGTGATGTCTGGAAGCACCTTCCACTATGTGATATTCTAACCATTGAAAAGCCAATAAGATACCACGAATCAAACTCCGCATATTCAGGGTATACAATAACAAATAATCCAAAAACGGATTATGGTATCTTTCATTTATTAGAAGAAAAAGCCTTAAAAGATAGTAGATATTTTGAAGCTTTAAAAAGAAATGGCATAGATAATAGACATTATACAGGATCACCTGGTCTATCTATGGACATTTTATCGAATAAATCAAATTACTATTTCCATGATATTGAATTTGATGCATTAAGTGATGTAACATTAGACGCTAAAAAAAGAGGCATTGAGTCTTGCGTGAAAACGTTCTGTGGAGATTCAGTACAAGCATTTCTGAACAAAGAGTATGTTCTCGATAGAAATGATTTTGTATTTCTTGATCCATATACCCCTTTCGATAATAATGCAGAAGGTTTTAAGTTTTTTGATATTTTTGAGAAATCTATTTCAGTAGGTTCAATGACTTTATTATGGTATGGTTATGACAACCTTGAATGCAAATACGGAATATCTAATTATATAAAAAAGATAGCAACGAAACTCAATACTAAAATTTGGTGTTTCGATGTTTGGTTGAAGTGTATGACAAATAATGACTTCAAGATAAATCCAGGTGTGCCCGGATGCGGACTTGCTTGTGCAAACTTGTCTAGGGAATCGATTAATGTGCTTGGAAAATATATGAATATCATTGGCAAGCATTATTCAAACGCTACATATTGCACAGATGAGGCATCGTTGTTGACGGAATCAATAGAATATTGACTGTGGATAATAAGCACTATATGAAGCAGACAAATATACGATTTGTCAAAATTATTGTTGGCCGAGGTCATATGAAAAGAGAAACGCTCTCTTCACAAATCCTAGTTGCTCATAAAACCTTTGTGCGAGTTCGCGGGGAAATCCCGAGTTAGACTCCACACGCTTCAAACCGCAGGTTCTAGATGAATCTGTTATTGGAAGTTGAAAGCCTTCTAGAACAATCTGATTGTGCGTGGATAAAACAATTGACAGAGCAGGAAAAGAAACGAATATCAACGTGGACATGTGCCCCCGTACGGACAACGTCAAAAAACTACATGGACATATTCCCTACGACCGATATATGTAATTTCGCATAATTTTCACACCACAAATATGTGCAAACATCTATATGGGCCTATCGTTCCATGTGGAGAGTATAATTCTGATGACGAAATGTGGTTCGGTGGGCAAAAAGTAGACTATGACCACAGGATGTTGTGATTTTGAAGTGAAAAATGAGTAATGATCGGGCCAAAAAAGTACAAATTCTGACCCGATTTTTATGCCGTTTTGGAAAAACCACCTAGTCCGTCAATTGAATTCCCACACGCCAGTCGAAAAAGGTAACTCAAAGTAACTACCCCGGATTGAGTAGGCATGGTATAATCGTTGTATGAAAGCTTCGATTAATATTTTGCCATATATTTTTATACAAATAGAAAGTTCACTTTTCGGGAGGTGTTTGTGTGATCGGATTGCTTCGCTTTATCAGTGATAAATTTCTAGCCAAACGGCTGGATTTCCGTGTGCGGCTGTTCAATGTACTGGCAATGGCAGGCATAACGATGGGTATCACAATGACGGTTGCAGGGCTTTTTACAAAGATAGGATTTTGGAATATACTGGTTAATCTGATTTCTTCGGCGTTTGCATTCTGTCTGTTGTACTACTCCTACAGGAGCGGCAAATATCAACAGTGCTACATGTTCACCACGATTATCATCTTTCTGATCCTTTTCCCTGTCTTATTTTTTGTCAGCGGAGGTTATCACAGCGGAATGCCTTCGTTCTTTGTGTTTGCTGTTTTGTTTACGGCCTTTATGCTGGTAGGCAAAAAAATGATTGTGATGGCAAGTATAGAAATGCTGGTCTACATAGGAATCTGCCTGGTGGCGTATGCATATCCCCAAAGTGTCCGCTTTTTTCAAACAGAACAGGAATTTTTAACGGATGTCATGATTGGATTTTCCAGCGTCAGCCTTGCGCTGGGCGTTACCCTGTCCATGCATTTCAGAATGTACAACAAACAGCAGAGGGAGCTTGAAGCAGCCCGAGAAGAAGCACTCCGGCTCAGCAAAGCAAAAAGTAATTTTCTCGCAAATATGAGCCATGAAATCAGAACTCCTATCAATGTAATGCTGGGCTTGAACGAAATGGTTATTCGGGAAAGGAGCCCGGAGCAGGTCAGAGACTACAGCCTAAATATTCAAAAGGCGGGCAAAACCCTTCTGACTCTCATCGACAATATTCTGGATATGTCAAAAATTGAATCAGGCAAGCTGGAGATCGTATCTGAAAACTACCAAACGGCGGATTTAATTGATGATCTTGTCATGATTGGAATGGAACGGGTGAGCCGGTACGGTCTCGAGCTTGAGGTTCAGGCTAACGAAAGCCTGCCCTGTGGACTGACCGGTGATTTCATACATATCAAGCAGGTGGCTGCCAACTTTTTAAGCAATGCGGCAAAGTATACGAAGCAGGGCGGCGTTACACTTTCCTTTGCCCAGAAGCCGGGAAAGACCTCGGATGAAATACTGCTCTGCATATCGGTTTCCGATACGGGGATTGGCATCAAAGAGGAAAACATCGCCCTGCTTTTTGATGCATTCACCAGGGGAGACCTTAAGGCTCACCGAAATATTGAAGGTACTGGTCTGGGTCTTGCCATAGCGAAAAATTTCACTGATTTAATGCAGGGGCATATTGATGTTACAAGCCGCTTGGAGCATGGTAGCACCTTTTCCGTGGAGATTCCGCAAAAGGTTCACGATAAAATGCCGCTCCACAAGCGGACGATAACGGCAAAAGAGGAAACAACAAGGGAAGGCAACAGCTTTATTGCTCCCGGCGGAACTATCCTTGCAGTGGACGACAGCGCGGAAAACCTGTTGGTCGTAAAATCCCTGCTTTCCAGGACGCTGCTTCAGGTGGATACTGCCATAAGCGGAAAGGAATGTATCAGAGCGGTTATGAAAAAACGCTATCATGTTATTTTGTTGGATTATATGATGCCTGATATGGACGGTATCGACACCCTACACGCTTTAAAAGAAATCACCGGCTTTGATACACCAGTGGTGGCCTTAACCGCCAATGTTGTAGCTGGGGTAAGGCAAACCTTATTGAATACCGGGTTTACAGGATACCTATCTAAGCCTATCATATGGAAGGATTTAGAGGAAACAATCATGGGACATCTTCCGGCAGACCTGATCATGGTCAGCAGCAAGAATACACAGAAGAAGATTCCCCTTGAGACCAAGAATAAGCTTGCGCAGGAAGCTACTATTTACGGCATCATTCTGGCGGAGGGGTTGGGCTATTTGAGCGACGATATACTCCAGTACAAAAATCTGGCGGTGTTTTTTATGGAAAATTACGAGAAGAGCAGGCAGGAAGTAATGAGCGCGGAAGCGGAGCAAGACTGGCAGAGCCTGAAATTTACGGTCCATTCCCTTAAAAGCAAAGCAAGAGCCATGGGAGCTGTCACTCTTTCCGATACTGCCGCCAAGGTGGAAAAGCAGTGTATGGAAGGAAACGATGCATATATTGAAGTTACTATGCCCATCCTGTACTATGAATGGAGCCGGGCGCAGGAAGGCTTAAAGCAGCTTGTTGCAGGAATTGATGAGCTGACCCCCGGGCAGATCGAAACTGAAAATACCGGCATCAGTATGGATGAACTGTTGATACTGCTCAAACACAACCGGCAGCCGGATGCTCTTGCAGTGCTTGAACGCATGATTGCTCTGTCCCACAGGACAGAAACAAAAGAACGCCTGCAAGATATCCGGCAAAAGGTTGATGAGATAGAATTTCGGGAAGCGGAGCGCCTCCTGATTGGCATGGGAGGGGACGCAGTTGGAAGTTAAAAACGCCGTTTTGATTGTAGATGACGATCCGGTGCTTCTTAAAATGGCGGGAGAAATCCTAAGGGATGATTATGCGGTAAGCTGTGCGAAATCAGGCTATGAAGCGGTTGACCTGTTACAGATGGACTATAGGCCCGATATCATCTTACTGGACATCGATATGCCGGGGCTGAGCGGCTTTGGCACGCTGACTGCGTTGCGGGAAATAGAGGATGCTCAGGATATCCCCATAGTGTTTCTCACGGGGGTAACCAAAACAGAAGCGGAATTGAAGGGGCTGTCCTGCGGTGCGGTGGACTATATTACTAAGCCGTTTATCAAGGAAATCCTGCTGGCGCGGCTGAAGGTGCATCTGGAAAACGGCAAGCGACTCCGTCAGCTTAATATGATGGAGAAAAACAAGCAGGAAATCCGGATCGACGAGGAAAAATTTGAACGAACATCAGCAGGTTTAAGCGACACCGAGAAGAAAATATTGCGGTTGATTGCGCTGGGCTACACCAATCAGGAAATAGGCGAGTCGCTCCACTATTCCTATAACTATGTAAAAAAAGTCGTCGGTACGATCTATGAGAAAAAGTATGTCAGCAAAAGAAGTGAATTGAAAAAACTATTTTTATAACAGCCTTTCAGATAAAAGCCGGGAGAGTTCAAAGCCTCCGGCTTTTTTTTTGCCCATTCGGCAAAAGAGGTAACTTTTAGGGTGTACCTACTGGTTTAAAAAAATGTTATCTTGAACACAAGCAAAGCAGAAAGAGGTGAGTTACTATGATTTGGCCAATCGGGGGGGCTGTTCCCGGTATTTATTATGCCAATGCCCGGTTGAAGCAGGTAGTATCCGACGAGGGGAGCGGCGACCTTCGGATACGGGCGGTTTTCGATGAACGGGAGGAATGGGAGCTTGTCTACGAAGGTATGTATTACAGCCAGCTTGATGAAAGTAGTGTAGGGATTGTGATTACCCTTGCCGCCGAAATTACGCCGGAGCAGCTCATAGAGCCGGAGTACAGACAGACAGCGGACCGGCTCTATGATGAGTGTGGAGTCGACGATGCTTTTCTAAGAGATATGCACAAACGGGGAAACCGTTTATTTATCCACCACACGGACATGGGCAGGTATCTTGTTCTGGCAAAGCGACTGATATGGGAAAGCCAGGAAGTAAGCCCGAAAGCCGCCGGTAATACAAACAGAGCATCTCCGGGATGAACTTCATCATGACTGCGACAGATCTCTTATTAGATTAAAAATTATTGTAAAGGGATGAAAGAGTGAATGATTTTTCAAATCTTTCACTCACAAAGTTTGTGCCTGCGTAACCAAAGTGCGAAGAACGCACTCGGCGCAAACTTCATATGCGCAGAAGGCAAGCGCAGGAATGGAGGTAAAAATGAAAAATATTAAAAAATTTATTTGTTCGATACTTGTTTTTACACTTGTGATGACCAATACCCTGATATTCCCGACACCAGCTTCGGCAGCCGGCACAGCTCCCGTCAAATTAGAATCCTTAACACCCGGAGATACAGTGAGCTTCGGAGGGGTAACTTGGATTGTGCTAGAGCCCGGCTCGGGTCTTTTGCTTATGAGAGACTACTACCGTACATATCTAGGCAGCATAGAAATAAACAGTTTTGCTTTTGATTCCAGCGGCAGCACGAGCTATGATCCTTCAAGCGTTACGAACATCGCCTACCGGCTTAACAATGAATTTTACAACAGCCTGGGCTCAGATTCCGCATTAATTGTGTCTAAGAACTGGAACATTGGGCCTCTAGGCCATGAAGGCACACCTACTGTGAATTGCAAAATCGGGATGCTCAGCATGAGTAGGGCCGAACTTGGTTATACCACATATAATAATCTTGGTTCAATAAGTAATGATTGGTGGACACTGACTCCCATGGACGGAGGAGGCGTCAACTTGCGCACCGGCAACGGTGCTATAGGCGGCAGTGTTGATGCCACCTATAGCGAGATGGTTCGTCCCGCATTGTATCTGCCTCTGAGTGTTTTGGTATCCGGCGGTAACGGAGGCACGGTGCTGGGCGGGACTCATAATATCCCGGCTATCACGGGTATTAGTCCGGTCGAGGGCTCATCTCAGGGCGGTACGGAAGTCACCGTGAGCGGAACAGCTCTAAGCGAAGCGACCGAGGTATATTTTGGAAGCATGGCAGGGGCAATAACCGACGTCAGCGATACCTCTATCACGGTGACGGCTCCGGAAGGTACCGGACCAGTCGATATAACTGTGACAAACCCTTATGGAACCAGTCAGACAAGCGCCGCTGACCAATTTCAATACATACTCACACAAGCAACGCCGGCCTTTAGTCCGGCTGCGGGAGAAGTAGATTTTGGTACGGAGCTGCAACTCATTTCGACCGGTGCGGAACATATTTACTACACCACGGACGGTACCGATCCTAGCACATCAAGTACGGAGTACAATGATGCTACCAGACCGGTGATAGACAGCGCAATGACGGTTAAGGCCATTGCAACCGCATCCGGCAAGGCAGATAGCAAGGTTGCAAGCGCAAGCTATACACAGGGGGCATCTGCTGACCTGGCTGATATAGTAATTAGCGGAACGCCCGGCAATTTCACCTTTACACCGGATCAATACACGTATAATGGCCTTACTGTGGCAAGCGGCATTGATCATGTCACCGTGACACCTACCGGAGCCGGAGTCATCCAAGTCAATGGAATAGCGGTAACATCAGGCCATGCTTCTACAGATATCGCATTAACCGAAGGCGTCACAAAGAATATCACTGTTGTCGCGACGGAATCGGGTAGGTCCCCCAAGACTTACAGCATCAATATCACAAGGGCGCAGCCTGCGGCAAGCATCACGAAAAACAGTGTCACCACAAACTATGATACGCTCTCTGCTGCCCTGGCAGCGGCACATAACGATACCATTACTTTATTGAGAGACGTTACCGAATTGGTAGTGCTTACAGCAACGACGAACAATACGATCACCATTGATGGGCAGGGTCATACAATAACGGGCGCAGATTGCAACGGACAAGGTTCTGCCGCACTTACTCTGTCCGGTGACGGCAATGTGATCCTAAAATCTCTGACGCTTCGGGGCGGGGCTGAGCCGAGCTTCGCCTTCAATAGCTCCGGG
>WSSedL1CaDRAFT_10000323_pt1 | contig 33465 bp, 23 predicted proteins | sample WetSurSL1Cattail_FD_9464 | JGI IMG/M metagenome (IMG submission 9464)
ACTGAGCGGCCGTATCACGCGGCAAACGGAGTGGTAACACGGAGAAATTGATTCCCCGTCTCTGACAATAGTCAGAGACGGGGATTTTTTTATCTGCATGAGATATTCTTAAAACGATAGCAAGAAAGAGGAGAAGAACATGAACGGATTAACTTTGATTGGAATCGCAATCGTATGTCTTGCCTGCGCATACCTTTTTTACGGCAAATGGCTGGTGAAAAAATGGGGCATTGATCCGAACGCAAAAACTCCGGCATATACCCATGAGGATGGTCAGGACTACATTCCTACCCCAAAGGCAGTGGTGTTCTGCCACCAGTTCTCTTCCATTGCGGGCGCGGGCCCGGTAACCGGCCCGATCATCGCGGCGATGTTCGGCTGGCTCCCCGCTTTGCTCTGGATTTTGGTAGGCGGCATCTTTTTCGGTGCGGTGCATGATTTTGGCGCACTGTACGCCTCGGTGAAAAATGAAGGAAAATCAATCGGCTTGATTGTGGAAAAATACATAGGAAGAACGGGCAAGCAATTATTCCTGATGTTTTCGTGGATTTTCTCCTTGCTGGTCATTGCGGCATTTGCGGACATTGTAGCTACCACATTCAACGGCTTTAAAGTTGACGGAAGTGCCAGCGCACCAAATGCGGCTGCGGCCTCCATTTCCATGCTGTTCATCGTGGGAGCCATCCTGTTTGGCCTGTTCATGAAGTATGCAAAGCCGAATCAGGCGGTCATGTTTGTCGCCGGACTTGTTTTTTTCTTTGCCATGATGGCGGGCGGCATTGCACTTCCGCTCTATGCGGGAAAAATGACCTGGCTGTATATTATTTTTGCTTACATCTTTTTAGCGGCTGTCCTTCCCATGTGGATTCTGATGCAGCCAAGAGATTATTTAAGTTCGTTCCTGCTGATTTTTATGATTATCGGTGCAGTAGTCGGCGTGGTTGCGGAAAACCCGAGTATGAATCTTCCTGCCTTCACAAACTTCACGGTAAGCGGAAAAATGTTATTCCCTACCTTGTTCGTTACCGTAGCCTGCGGCGCGATTTCGGGCTTTCACAGCCTTGTTTCCTCCGGCACCTCATCCAAGCAGGTAAAGAATGAAAAAGATATGCTCGGTATTGGCTTCGGAGCAATGGCAGTGGAATCTTTGCTTGCTGTTGTTGCACTCGTCGTGGTTGGCGCAGCAGCAAAAAATGGGATCATGCCGAAAGGAACTCCTTTCGAAATTTTCTCCTCCGGCGTAGCCGGATTCTTATCAAAACTGGGCCTTCCGATGTTTGTTGCCCAATGCTTTATGACCATGTGCGTATCTGCCCTCGGCTTGACCACACTTGATTCTGTGGCCCGTATCGGCCGGATGGCTCTTCAGGAGCTTTTATATGCGGACGACGGCAAGGCACACACCCCGGTTTCTAAATTCTTAACCAATAAATACGTTTCTACGATTGTCACACTGTTCTTCGGGTTTATTCTTTCCCTTGGCGGCTACAATAATATCTGGCCTCTGTTTGGTTCCGCAAACCAGCTGCTCGCCGCTTTGGTTCTGATTGCACTTTCAGTGTTCCTCAAAACGACCGGACGCAAGGGCTGGATGCTCTGGGTGCCGATGTGCATTATGCTGGTTGTTACCTTTACCGCGCTGGTTCAGGCCGCTGCAGCCATTTGTATGAAACTCTTCGTCACAGGGAAATTCGTCTTCCTAACTGACGGACTACAGCTTATTATGGCTGTCCTGCTCATGGTGCTTGGCGTGATGGTCGCATTCCACAGCTTTAAAAAGCTATTTGGCAAAGAGACCGTGCAGAAAGCGGCTTAATCCTGATTTAAATCTAGCAAGAAAGCGATGCGCCCGGTTCACAAGTTTAAACCGAGCGCATCGCTTATTTCAATTCACTTTGCAAGCCTTAGCCTATTTTCCCATTATCTCATCAAGGCTGTCAAGAATATAACGCTGTGCCTGCGTATCGTATAAATTAATCATGAATTTTTCTCCGTCCTCATTTTCGCGTTCCTCCGAATAAATGCCCAACTCCACCGACCGCTCCGATGCGACACGCGCCTTTCGCCCGAGGTACATCGTCTCCTCTAAAACTCCGTTTTGCAAAAGCCAGTCCGTGATCTTTGTGGCGGAAAGACGGCGCATCCGGCTGGTGTCAATCTGCGTATTGATGCGGTCTGCCAGGACTTTGACGGATACCGGCTCGTCAAACAGCTCCACCTGCTTTTTCCGCTCTTCGCTGAGACAAAACTGGGCACGGCCAATTTTCGCCTGTCCCTCACCATCCGGGCTTTCAACTTCCGGTTCGGCGATTGCGGCAAGAAAACTTTCTCCGTAGCGCTCCGATTTTTCTACTCCCACGCCGCTGACCTCCATGAGCTCCGCTCTTGTTTGCGGCAGTCGGGCACACATGTCCCGCAGTGTTGCGTCGGAAAAAATGACATAAGCCGGTACTCCCCTGGCGTCTGCCAGTTTTGCACGGAGTTTTTTGAGCCTTTCAAAGAGTTTGGGATTCGCAAGCTTTTGCTGTGCACCGGATTTTTTCACCGTGCCGGATTCTTTTTCCTTTGGCAACTTCATGCGCAGGTTTTTTCCCTGAAACAGTACCTCTCCGGATTTTTCTCCCAAAGCAAGCACCTTATACTCGTCATCCGAAGCACAGAGATATCCCTCCCGCTGTAAAAAGCGGATTTCGTCGTAAATAACAACTTCCCCCACATTTGCCATAATACCATAGGTGGGCAAGCCTTCCAAACCATACCGCTGAATCCGTTCCTTTTCCGCGTGATTACCGCGGAGCACCGCGACAATCAGCTTTGCTCCAAAGCGCTCCCCTGCGCGCTTGACACAGGATAGAATTTTTTGTGCGTCCTGTGTGATGTCAGTTTCCTGCGTATCGCGTACACAGTTGCCGCAGTTGCCGCAATATTCAGCACTTCGTTCCCCAAAATAACGCAATATGTAAGCGCGCAGACAGTTGTCCGTAAAGCAGTAGAAGGTCATCGCCTTCAAGCGTTCCCTGTCCCTCTGCATGACGAGCTCGCGTGCTGCGTCGTCCAGTTCTTCGTTTTCCCTGCTGTGTTCTATAAAATACTGATTGGTTCTCACATCCTGACCACTGTAAAACAGCACGCAGAGCGCCGGCTCGCCGTCTCTGCCGGCGCGGCCCGCCTCCTGATAATAGCTTTCCATATCCTTTGGCATATTATAATGAACCACTAATCCGACATTTGATTTATCGATCCCCATTCCGAACGCGTTTGTCGCAACCATGACCGGAGCGCGGTCATAAATAAAATCGTCCTGATTGTTGCGCCGCTCCGCATCCGTCAAACCGGCATGATAGCGTGTAGCGGGGCAGCCCTCCCCGCACAGCCGCTCACAGACCTCCTCGACCGTTTTACGTGTGGAGCAATATACAACGCCGCTCTTCCCTTCGTTTTCCCGCCAAAGGTGCAGGAGCGCGGTAAATTTATCGCGCGGCTTTTCGACTCTAAAGCAAAGGTTGCTCCGATCAAATCCCGTTGTTTCAACGACAGGCTCGTTCAGCTCCAAAAGCCGCACCACGTCCTCGCGTACCTGCTCGGTAGCCGTGGCGGTAAACGCGCTGACCGCCGGACGCTTCGGCAGCATTCCGATAAACTCATGGATTTTCAGGTAGCTCGGACGAAAATCCTGGCCCCACTGAGACACACAGTGGGCTTCATCCACGGTGACCATAGAAATATCCGCACTTTCCGCAAAACTCAAGAACTCATCCGTCAGCAAACGCTCCGGTGCTACATAGATAATTTTATAAACGGATTGCCGCGCCCGTTCCAGCGCCAGCCGATACTGCCCCGCCGTGAGGGAACTGTTGAGATAAGCGGCGGGAATTCCCGCCTGAGTCAATGAGTTCACCTGATCTTTCATCAGCGAGATCAGCGGAGAGATCACCAGCGTGATTCCATCCAGTATTAAAGCGGGCAGCTGAAAGCACAGCGACTTGCCCGCACCGGTCGGCATCACCCCGAACGCGTCGCGCCCCGCAAGGATGCCATCTACCAGTCTCTCCTGCCCGATGCGAAAGGTATCATATCCAAAATATTGTTTCAGCGCACTGAATTTATCTGTCACAGCGAATCCTCCATGTTTTCAAGTATATGCTTTTATTATATCATACTTTTCCTGATAAAAAACATTCTGATCTGTATTCCCACCCCGCCTGCGGCGGGGTGGGAATACAATATACTATTAGATCAATTTAAAGATCAATTTAAAAAAAATTGTCTCACAGGAGCCGCAAAAGAAAAACACTGCCGACTCTCATCAGGCAGTGTAATCTATAAAATATGATGAAAAGTATCTGCAAAAGCTCAACTCTGCTGCTCAGATATGGGGACCGAAAAGCTCGTTTATCTTCATTTGAGCCTTCTCATCGGCTAATGCAAGAATATTATCCTCTGCGTAAATGATCGTGTCGCCGCGGGGAATAATGGTCTCTTTTCCGCGGGAAATCGCGATCAGCACGGCGTTTGCAGGGATAGCCAAATCTTTTATTGTCTTGTTAACCGCTTCGGAATGTACGTCAACAGTCATCTGCACAATGGAATAATCACCTTTATTAATCTTCAAAAGGGTCATAATATTTTTGAAGGCCATTTCTTCAACAACAAGATGAGCCATAAAGTCCGCTTCATTCAAACCAGCGTCAATTCCCATGCTGGAATTAAACATCCATGAATTTTTCGGGTTATTCACGCGCGCAATTACGCGGGGAACCGCAAATTCAAATTTTGCAATGGTAGAAGCCACCAGATTGATTTCATCTGTACCCGTGACGGATGCAACGACATCCGCCTCTGCGACTCCGGCGGATTCAAGAATATCGGGGTCTGTTCCACTGCCAAAAAGGATATTATCAGCGGGAATCTCATTTTTCAGCTTGGCGAAAACCGGTTCCCGATTCTCAATGACTTTGACCGAACAGTTATTCTTTAAAAGCAATTCTGCGATATAAGCCCCAACATGGCCTCCGCCTATTATAATAACTTTCATTTCATTTTCCTCCTCTAAGCCAGCCCAAGCAATGATTTTAATCTTTTTGCAGAAGTAGCTAAAACCGCAATATAGATGATATCATGCTTTTGCAAAGGTGTTCCCATTGTAGGCAGAAAAGTCTTATTTTCACGGCTGATTGCAACGACCTGAGTTTCTCCCAGAACGGTCAGTTCATTTACCGTTCTGCCGACAAGAAGCGCCGGCGTTTCAATTCTGATCACTTCAACATTACTGTTTCCGATGGTTAAAACACTGTCAAGCTGGTCGTAGCTGAGCATTTCAGTCGCACGCTGAACACCCCATGTTGTTGTGGAAATTGTCTGAATGCCAAGGCTGCGGTAAATTTCCGCCTTACGCGGGTCATACAGCCTTGAAATGACATGGGGAACTTTGTAAACATTCCGTGCAATTCTGCCAATCAGCGCGTTTGCCTCATCGCTCTTACTGCATGCGACAATTGCATCGGCTAAGCGGATTTGAGCCTGTTCCAAAATGTCACGGTCAAACCCGACGCCCTCAATTGTTTTTCCTTTAAACTCTTTGCCGAGCAAATGGAACGCTTCCGGGTTATTGTCAATCACGGTCACATGATGCCCTTTTTTGATCAGGTTTTGGGCTAGTCCTGAGCCTAACTTGCCACAGCCGACGATAATAACTTTCATTTTATTTTCCCCCCATTTTATTTTTCATTCTCGTATTATGACGAAAAATTGCTTTTCTAATTTCATCAAGTAAAACAATTGGGACAGGACAAAGAATCAAAAAGATCCATTCATTTAGTCCGATCGCCGCAGTTTGAAAAATCGACTGCAGGAACGGTACATAAATGATTGCACTGATCAGCAGTATTTCAAAAACGATTCCCTTGATTATATTTTTATTGCTGAACAGACCGACCTTAAAGATGGATTGCTTCTCGGTACGGGCGCACTGCACGACTGCAATCTGGCAAAAAACAATCGACGCCAGCGCCATTGTAGTCGCTTCCCTGTAAACCATGCCGGAACTCTCCAGCGGCACATGCGGCCAGCCGTTCATCAGATTCACAAAGAAATATGCGCCCAATGATACAGTGGACTCTATCAGGCCGTACCAAAGAAACGCTAAAATGATAAGCCGTTTATTCAGTAAGGTTTCCTTCATGGAACGCGGCGGGCGCTCCATGATGCCCTCTTCCGGCAGTTCCGTGCCAAGTCCGAGTGCCGGCAGCATATCTGTGCCGAGGTCAATGGACAGGATCTGCATGACCGTCAAAGGCAGCGGAATTCCGCCCCTTGAAAACAGGAATGCGGCGGAAGGCACTGCTTCAGGCGTATTGCTGTTGAAAATATAGAGCAGGAATTTTCTAATATTGCTGTACACCGCGCGGCCTTCTTCAATTGCTTTTACAATCGAAGCAAAGTTGTCGTCCGTTAAAATCATATCGGCGGCTTCCTTTGCAACATCTGTGCCTGAGATACCCATTGCCACACCGATATCCGCTTTTTTCAGTGCGGGCGAATCATTCACGCCGTCGCCCGTGACCGCAACGATATGCCCCATTTCCTGTAGACTGCACACGACTTTATATTTTTGCTCCGGCGCCACTCTTGCGAAGATGACTTCATCCTTCAGCGCTGCTTTCAGTTCTTCATCCGACATATTTCCCAATTCCAAACCTGAAATAATGCGCGGGTGTTCCCCCTGCACAATGCCGATTCGTTTTGCGATGCTTTCGGCAGTCAAGCCGTAATCACCGGTAATCATGATAATCCGGATATTGGCTTTACGGCATAATGCAACCGCATCCGCAACCTCCGGCCTCGGAGGATCCGCCATGACTACCAGACCGACGAAGACCATATCCTGCTCAATCAGTTCAGGGGTATACGCGCTCAAGGCGACCGGAAGATTACTGTCGCGACCCAAGAGGCGGTATGCGACCGCAAGGACTCTCAACCCTTTGCTGGCATAACCGTCATTCGCCTGCATAATCCGGCTGCGCTGTTCATCAGTCAGTTCTGTCTGCTTGCCCTGCTGATTGATTGTTGTACATAATTCCAGCACCTCTTTTGGTGCGCCTTTAATATAAGCAATCCGCTGGCAGCCGTTGATAGGCTGTTCCAACTGATGAATGGTACTCATTCTTTTACGTCTGGAATCAAAAGGCAATTCTCTCAGCCGCGGCGTCGAGCTTGCCTGCTCCTCCATATTCAGCCCCGCCTTTTGAGCGACAACCCCCAGGCAGGCCTCCGTCGGGTCACCCAAAACAGTATAACGGTCAGAGTCCGCATTCGGCGCCACCACACGCGCGTTACTGCAAAGAGCTGCTGCAGTAAGGAGCATTTTCAAATCTGAATGCTCAGCTGTGCTTACTTCCTTATCCCCAGCTAAAATTTTACCTACCGGAGCATATCCGAGGCCAGTTACGTCCATTTCCTGATCCGGCAGCCATAAATTACATACTGTCATTTCGTTCTGCGTCAGGGTTCCGGTCTTATCTGAGCAAATCACGGAGGTACAGCCCAGTGTCTCAACAGCCGACAACCGTTTCACCAGCGCATGCTCCTTTGCCATTCGCTGAACAGCGGTAGCCAGCGATAAAGTAACCGTCGGCAGCAGTCCTTCTGGAATAAATGCGACGATCATCCCCAGCGCGAAAATAAATGCCTGGGCAACCGGCTGCTTCACAAAGAAAGCGGCTGCGATAAAAAAGACAACTCCCGCCCCTATGGCGATCATGGAAACCTGTTTGGTAAGGATATCCAGTTCCTTTTGCAGCGGACTTTTTACATCATCCAAGGCTTGTGTTAAATTTGCGATTTTACCGAATTCGGTTTCCATCCCGATTGAAACGACCACCGCTCTGGCAGTTCCGCTAGCCACACTCGTTCCGGTAAAAATAAGATTCGGAATTTCGAATCTGGACAGGCCCTCTTTCACGATAGGGTCGTGGGTTCTGCGTACCGGATTGGATTCGCCTGTCAGTGTGGATTGGTCCACTTGAAGGTCACTGCTTGACAGCAGACGGGCATCCGCTGATATCTTGTCGCCCTCTTCAATCAGTATGATATCCCCCGGCACCAAATCCTCGGCTGATATCTGCTGCTCCTGATTATCCCTGATCACACGGGCATACGTGGGCAGCATCCTTTTCAAGGCTTCGGTTGCTTTGCTTGCGCGGTGTTCCTGCCAAAAGCTGAAGACCCCGTTGATCACATTCACCAGCCAGATTGCGACACCAAGCTCAGGCATTCCGCCTACAAAAGCAATGACGCCGCCCACCCATAGGAGAATTGCCATCAAGCTGATAAAGTTAGACAGGAAAACCAAAATAAGCGGCGTTCCCTTTTTTGCGCTGATCACATTCCTGCCGAATTTTTCTTGATTGGCCTGTGCTTCAGCTGTTGTCAGTCCTTCAGCCCTTGTGTGCATTGCTTTAAATGCATCTTCTGCCGCAAGCTTATATATGGCTTCTGCGCTTTCTTCATTTTGCATTTCTTTTTTCTCTTCCATTTTACCTAGCCTCATCTTTGTTTGTATTAGTAATGTGTTAAGATCATACTAATTTGTATTAAGATCATATTAGTAATGATGACACATAATAGCACAACTCATTCCGCTTTACAATATGGCAAATATTGCGTTTCACCTTTATTTTATGCTTTTTGAAAGGAAATTATTTGAAATTTTAAAATAGCAATAAAATCTGCCTGATATATCAGCAATAAGTATTCATTTTTAATTCAAGTTATGGAACCGCTACCACCGTTCAGGGCTATCTCAATCTAAAACTCAACCCTGTGACTTCCACGCATAAGACTAAAGGGTCTATGGGTTTTGATTTCAAGCATAACGAATATAATGAAAAGAGCTGTCTGTTCACTCACAAGGAGCGAATCGGACAGTTCTTTTTGTTATTATTTCTTTATTTGCGGTATTTGTCAATAATTTGAGTCATGGCATCCCATTGTTCTTCCATTTCAGCTACCAGTTTTAACTGCGTGCGGCACCGATCAAGATTTTGGCCTTCTCTTTCCGTTTTAAAGTAGATATCACCATTTAAATAATCCGTTAAAAAACGGATTCCACATTCCAAAGTCATCATTTTGGCTCCGGTCGCCAGGTTTCTGATTTCTTCATCGCTAAGGATACTTCCGGCGGTTTCCAAATAACCTTTTGAAAAAGCCTCAAACAAGTCTATGTCAAAATGTACCTTGGAAGGATCCTGTTCGTCCTCAGCTGCTGTAGTCGCTCCAAAACGGATGGAATCACCAAAGTCATATAGAGACAGCCCCGGCATAACAGTATCCAAATCGATAATACAAATTCCCTGCCCGGATTCTTTGTCGATTAATATATTGTTCAGTTTTGTGTCATTGTGGGTAACACGCAGAGGCAATTTTCCTTGCGCAAGCAAATCGACTAATGTATGAGTAAATGATTCACGAATCAAAACGAAGTCAATTTCGCCTTGAACTTTAGCTGCCCGCTTTTTCGTATCAGCAGCAAGAGCCTCTTTAAACTGACGGATGCGGTCGGGTGTGTCATGAAACAGAGTAATCGTTTCATGCAGTGTTTGTGCGGGATAATCGGCCAGCAACATCTGAAATTTGCCCAAAGAGCGTGCGGAATTATAGAAATCTTTCGCATTTCTGGTTTGTTGCAGCGTGATCGTATCTTCTACAAACAAATAAGCGCGCCAATATCCACCTTCCGGGTCCACATGATAAAAGGAACCTGCCTTGGTAGAAATTAGGTTCAGTGTTTCTCTGTAAGGATCACCATGGGCCGCGGCAATCATGCGAAACAGGTAGCTTGTGACCCCTTGCACATTTTCCATTAGTTCAATCGGATTCCGGAACACATTCGTATTGATCCTTTGAAGAATATATCTGCGTGGGTAGTCCTCAAATTGGAAATAGACTGCAAAAGTATCATTAATATGGCCACTTCCATATAGAACAGTCCCAACATATTTCCCCTCGAACTCAAATTCAGACACCACGTTGCGCAAAAGATTCTCTGTAATCTGATTCATTCCTTGTCCTCCCAAAGCTTAGCAGGATAAACTCCCTGTTTTCTCATTGTTCGGATTGCCTCAGCAACAACAGGCTTATCTTTGCGGTAAGTGATGCCATACCATTTATCCGGTGTTTTTAAAACTTGGACGGAAGCTTTTCCGCTAAGCAAAAGTTCATTTACCACAGAAGGCAGAAAGAATTCTGCCTTCTGTGGATTTTCGGCTCCGGCATTCTCTAAAAAGGTCGGGAAACGGCCTGCAATCTCATCCAGTATGCTCTGAGAAAATCCCCACATGTTCATAGAAACGGTACTTCCCTTAGGAATTGTTACCCATGTTATTCCATCGTCTTCCGTATATTCTGTTCTATCCTGCCGTTTTTCAATATGAGTACGCTCGTGAATATCGCGCAAAAACCCTTCAGGAGTCGTAACGCATACTCCTCTGGCCACATGACCGAAATCCGTTAACGTGTTTTCCATCGTATACCCGACCATGGCATAGCGGTATATCTGATCATCCTGACTGTTGATCAGGTAATGATAAATCAGGCAAAATGCTTCCCCGCCATAGTAATCGTCGGCATTGATGACAGCAAATGGAGCATCAATCAGGCCATTGCAGCAAAGAATCGCATGCGCGGTTCCCCACGGCTTCTCCCGGCCTTGAGGCACTGCGTATCCTTTCGGTAACGCATCAACCTCCTGATATGCATATTTTACGTCCATAAGTTTAGATATTCTGTCACCGATTATTTCCTTAAAATCCGCCTCAATGGACTTTTTTATAATAAAAACCACTTTTTTGAATCCAGCCTTCACCGCGTCAAAAAGGGAAAAATCGATAATAATTTCTCCATTGTCCCCCACTGGATCAATTTGTTTTGGCCCGCCATATCTGCTCCCCATCCCTGCAGCCATCACAACGAGTACCGGTTCTTTCATCACGAACTACTCCTTTACCGATTGATTTTTTGCACTCTTTGCATTCTCTGCTTTTATTCTAATCGATCATTTGATTAAAATAAATGTCTTTTTAATCACAATTTTTGCACAAAACGTTTACTACACAAAAAAGCCCGCGCCGGATTTTCTCCGCGCGGGCTGGATTTTAAAATCTATTTATCATTAATCAATCAATCAAAACGGAGCGGCCCTTTTGGCTTTCAGTGCGCAGTTTAACTGACGATGAGTACTCAGAGGGGGTCATGCCCGTAACTTTTTTAAAATGCCTTGAAAAGTAATGAATAGACGAATACCCCAGATCGTTCGCAATTTCAGTAAAGTTCTTCTTTCCTTCACGAATCGCCTGCTTGGCGCTGTCCACTTTCATTTTCCCAAGGTATTCCATTACACCGCCTCCGGTTTTTTCATGGAATATTTTTTGCAAAAAAGAACAGCCGCACATATTGTCATGGCATACGTCCTCCAGCGTTATTTTATTCGAGATATTTTTGTTTAAATACATAACAATCCTCGAAAAAGTATCTTGATTGGATTTTTCTTTAATAGTTGAGGAAACCCGCTCCCCACCTACGTCACCTGTGCGAATCAGCTGAATCAGCATTAACTCCAGGCAAATCTTGATAATCTGCTCCGAAGCAAAGCCGCCGTTACCGCTCCGCTCCAGTTCCTTTAAATCCGGGTCATCAAGATGAGAGGAAAAAGTCGTGTTGGCCTCGTCGACTACATTTCCTAACAAATCTCTTTCCACATCGCCGACCCTTAAGATTTTATTATCAAAAAAGCGCATAGCGGAAGAGTTACACTTAAAAGAGATCACCACCAAGTTCGGCGCAACCACACCGTTCGCATGCAAACTATGAAATTCATGCGGTTTGTGAAAAATAATATCTCCCTTGCACAGCACATAGTTGGTGCTGCCGGCCGTCACGTCCACCCGCCCCTTGTCCACATAGAGGAATTCCCAAAAGTCATGCGTTTCGCCCGGAAAGTAAAAATCACTGTTGTATTCAAAATAATGAATGGTCATCAGCTCATCAATGATAATCTCCTGCTTTAAATGTTTGCCCGTATATTCTGACATAACCTCAGCTCCTCATTAAATTAATGATACCATGCCGCATTTCACAGTTATTTCTGAATGATAATATTATTGTCTTTTGTGAAAATACATCTGCATTTGTCGAGATGTGCATAAAATTTATACAATGGCTGTATCGCTCGTAAATTGTGTCTTTTTGAATTGACAAAATCGAGCTCCCAGTCTATAATAACCGTTACAAAGCAAAGGTGCTGCGGTCATTGGGCCGGGAGCGCCTTTTTTGTTATATCCACTCCTCTGCTCAGACAAGCAGGCAGAATAGAATAGCCTATTGTGCAAGTTTAACTGATTGTGCAAATTTAATGTAAAAAATTCTAAATCAATATTGTTGAATACACCGTAAAATAAAAATATTGAACAGCGAATTGGATAAAAAAGAATCTATGAAATCCAATTTATTAGTCAATATGTATTTTAAGTGCGCCTTGATTAAAATTATAAACTTAGGAGGTTTGAAAATGAAAAAGAAATTATGTTCATTTGTGGCAGTCGTAATGACTTGCGCTCTGGCACTCGGCGGCTGCGCCAGTGCCACCCCTGCGGAATCTAAAAGCTCTGCGGGTTCTGCTGCCAGTGGTGCTGCAGCCGGAGCCGCGAAGAGTGATGTGAAACTTACCTACTACTCGATGTGGAACGAAACAGAACCGCAGGGGCAGACAATTACTCAGGCAGTTGACGCGTTTAAAGCCAAAACCGGCATTACGGTTGACGTTAACTGGCAAGGCCGCGATATTCGTAAAACCCTGCAGCCTGCCTTGGACGGCGGTGAAGAAATTGATCTTTTTGATGAAGACCTTGATCGTGTAAATGGTACTTGGGGTAAATATCTGCTAAACTTAGAGGATTATGCAAAAAAATCCTATGATACCACAAGCAGTAAACCGTTCACAGATGTTGTCAGCAGCAAACTGATTGATTTGGCTCGCTCCCTCGGCCCGGATGGAAAACTTTCCACCATTCCTTATCAGCCTTCCAGTTTTTTGGTGATGTACAATAAAGACATATTTAGCAAAGCCGGAATTACCTCAGTCCCAAAAACTTGGGATGAGTGGCTTGCCGACTGCGCAAAAATCAAAGCTGCCGGCAAAACCCCAATTACTGAAGATGATGCATACATAGCGTCCCTATTTGGCTATCACATGGCCCGTCTCATTGGAAAAGATAAGACAGTTGCCATGGTGACCAACAAAAAAATTGACGATCCCGCTGTTCTCACTTTCGCACAACAGTGGAAAGATATGTATGACAAGGGGTACATTTCCAAGAATGCTTCAGGAAATATTTACCCGGCCGGTCAGCAGGAAATCGCCAACGGAAGTGTAGCAATGTACTTAAATGGCACTTGGCTTCCGAATGAAATTAAGGGCTCCGCTCCCGCAGACTTCAATTGGGGCACTTTTGCATACCCTGCCATTGGCAAAGATGGTGACGGCACCGACTCTAACCAATTCGGAGCACAGTGCTTTGGTATTAACAAGGATACGAAGCATCCGGCAGAAGCATTTCAATTTATAGTTTGGATGACAACCGGAGAATGGGATACCAAATTGGCTGAGAATTCTATCGGCGTTCCTATGGCTAACGATGCGACCTGGCCCAAGCAGCTTACGGAAGCCAAAGCGGCTTTTGACGCTACCAAGACAAGATACCCCTGGGCAGTCGGTATGGAGAATGATTCCGATATCAACGCCAAGATCAAAACAAATTTTGCGTTGCTGGTCAGCGGTAAGTTGGATGCGAAAGGCTTTGCAGATGCAATGAAAAAATAAAGATCCCATATTGTAATTGAAAATTTATAAAAGGGCGGCATCGTGTTTACGCTGCTGCCCTTTTCCCATAGATTCGGGAGGTTCTTATGAAAACGACAAAAAACAAAGCAATGATTATCCTTTTTCTTGCACCGGCGCTTATTCTGTATCTCTTCGTTTTTTTATACCCAACGACAAGAACATTTATTATGAGCTTTTTTAAAGTTGAGGGCGTCACGGACGCGCTTTCCAGCTGGAAGTTTGATGGATTTGATAACTTCAAAACCTTGTTCGGCACCCCTCTCTTTGTAAGTGCGATGAAAAACATTGGTCTGATATGGCTCGTCGGCGGAATCAGCGTGCTGCTTATTTCGCTGCTGTTTGGCGTCATTCTTACCAGCGGTGTTCTCGGAAAGAGTTTCCTTCGTTCTGTAATCTATCTTCCAAATGTCATTTCCGCTGTCGCAATGGGAACCATGTGGATCAATTACGTGTACAATCCGGATTTCGGCCTATTCAATTCATTTTTGAAATTAATCGGTCAGGACGGTTTGGCTAAGACCCAGTGGACCGGCCCGGAGCTTGTTTTCTGGAGCATGCTCATCGCATACTGCTTTGGCATGGTCGGCTACCATATGCTGATTTGGATGAGCGGCATTGAAAGAATTCCGGTTGACTTCTTCGAAGCTGCCAAACTAGAGGGTGCTAACTCATTTCAACGTTTTAGCAAGATTACCCTTCCGCTTTTGAAAGGAGTTTGCCGCACCAATATTGTTCTCTGGACGGTTAGTACAATGTCGTTCTTCGTTTGGAGTCAATTGTTTTCCCCGGTCAACCTGAGCGAAAACACTGTTACGCCAATGTCTTATATGTATGAACTTGTATTCGGAGCGAGTTCCTCCGCACTCACTGCACGCAATTCCGGAGCAGGTGCCGCGATAGGTGTTATTTTGGTGATCATCGTGGTTGTAGTATTTACGCTGACACAGCGCATTGTCAGGCATGACGATGTTGAACTTTAAGGGGGCACGAAACAAATGCAGAAAACAAAAATGAAAGAAAAATTCAGCTTAAAAAAAGAACTTAAGCATGCCCCAGGCTACCTCATCGTCGGTTTATGGGTTATTTTTACCTTTGTGCTGATTGGCTGGATTATTTTGGCATCTTTCTCAACCACAAGAGAAATTTTTGACGGCACACTTTTTAAATTTGCAACCGGGCTTCATTTTGAAAATTACGTAAAGGCATGGACAACACATAAAGTTTCCTCTTACTTCATGAATTCATTGCTCTATACTCTTGTATCCTGTACAATGGTGATTTTGATTGCTGCGCCGGCGGCCTATGTCCTCAGCCGTTTCAAATTTCGCGGCAATGGATTGGTCCAAAATCTGTTTGCAACAGCGCTAGGCATACCGGCAATTATGATCATTATGCCGCTGTTCGCACTTGTCACCCAAGCGCATCTAAACCAGTCAAAAGGATTGATTATTTTTCTTTATATTGCTATGAACGTCCCTTTTACTATTTTCTTTTTATCAACTTTTTTTCATAATTTGTCAACCACCTTTGAGGAAGCTGCTGCAATTGACGGATGCTCTCCGATGAAGACTTTTTGGAGAATTATGCTTCCGTTGGCACAGCCGGGAATTATAACCGTTACAATTTTTAATTTTATTACAATTTGGAATGAATATTTTATTTCATTAATTTTTGCAAACACTGCTAAAAACCGTCCAATTGCAGTGGGGCTGTACTCTATGATACAGTCTATGCGTTATACCGGTGACTGGGGCGGCATGTTTGCTGCGGTGGTCATTGTTTTTCTTCCTACATTTGTCCTCTACATTTTCCTTTCTGAAAAAATTATCGCCAGTGTAACCGGAGGGGCAATTAAAGGCTAAATCTTATCTCCCAAAGCGGTAAGATACCTATGAAGGCAGTCTAGGGACTGCAAGAAGGATTTTTCAATGAAGATTTATTGTTCTTCCCTAACGCTGCCTGCGGCTTCCCTAAAAAAGGAAAACGCACTGCCACGATTCCGTGACCGCGAGCAAAATAAGCATCTGGTTGACTTAGGGCTGTTAGACAGTGAGCGGGAAGGGTTTGGATATCAAACACAGGGTTTCGTGAACTGCCTTATACTGAGCAGGGCAGTTATCAAAGAGAATTGACACAGCAAGAGCTGAAAACAATTGTAATGGAAAATGACTTTTTACGGGCGACTTTTCTTGCTGATTTCGAGGGTCGGCTTTGGTCCCTCAAATGCGCTCGGACATACACAAGTATCCACTACCACAAATATTTATGACCATACCTTTGCCAAGGTTCAAGCTGACGTATCGGATGCAATCGCGGCGGAACTAGCGCTGAAATCTTACATTTAAACAAAAACCAATATTTATTACATAAGCCCGAAGAGCCAACATTCAAATGGCTTTTCGGGCTTTTCAGTGGTACGTCTTGTAAAAAAAGATATAAGCCATCGCATAATGTCAATTTATAAAATGTTTGATAAAGATATCGGCTTTTTCCAGAATTCTTTTTGAACTATCAAATTGAAATGCATTCATTGCTTCATTATATGTCATAAGGTAAGCACCGAGTAATTCTTCTTTCTGATATTTAATAATCTGATTAACAAACTCTGCTGAAAAATATATTACTCTCTTCATTACGTCTGGTTTGTTCGGTATCGGATGCTCATCAACTATTCTGAATCCACTGATAATGTTCACATTCAAGCCTGTTTCTTCGCGGATTTCGCGCAAAGCGGTTTCTTGAAGACAGAAAAGATCCATAAGCTGGTTCAAATATGTCTTATTTAATTGGAGGGGTTAGCGGTGGAAGCCAAATCACTTTAGACTTTCTCGCTGAATAAATGGCACGCCACAAAATGCTTAGGTGTGACTTCCCTGAGTTCAGGTGTAACACTGCCACATATCTCTTTTGCATATTTGCAACGGCTCTTGAAGCGGCAACCAGGCCCGCAGTTGATTGGGCTGCCGACTTCTCCTTCCAACGGAATGATGACCTTTGTGCGTTCAAGATCCGGGTCCGAGATTGGAATTGCCGACAAAAGTGCTTTGGTGTACACATGCAACGGATTTGAGTATAGTTCTTCGCTCTCAGCTACTTCCACCAAATGCCCCATGTACATCACACCCACGCGGTCGGAAATATGCCTTACCATGGATAAATCATGAGCAATAAAGAGATAGGTCAGCCCCATCTCTTTTTGCAGGCGGATCAGCAAATTGACGACCTGCGCCTGAATCGAAACATCGAGAGCGGAAATTGGCTCATCGCATACAATAAATTCAGGCTCGACAGCAAGTGCCCGCGCAATGCCGATGCGCTGGCGCTGCCCGCCGGAGAACTCATGAGGAAAACGGTTCGCGTGCTCCTTATTCAGACCGACGATGGACAGGAGCTCAAAAATACGTTCCTGCCTCGCTGCACCGGGATAAAGGTGATGCGCATTCATTCCCTCCGCGATGATGTCCCCAACCGTCATACGGGGGTCGAGAGAAGCATAGGGATCCTGAAAGATCATCTGGGCGTCTTTCAAGAAAGCAATCCGCTCTCGTCTGCTTTCTCTCGCAGGTTTCCCTTTAAAAAGCACCTCTCCGCCCGTTGATTCATACAGCCCAAGGACGGTACGTCCACAGGTGGTCTTGCCGCAGCCGGATTCGCCGACCAGACCGAAGGTTTCGCCTCTATAAATATCGAAAGAAACATCATCAACCGCCTTAAGCACCTTGTCCCCGCCGACATTAAAGTATTTTTTCAGATGAGATACCTGAATGAGGGGTTCTCTGCCACTTTGATTATCAGACATGTTCCAGCTCACTCCTTACATCATCAAATTCCAACACTTCCTTCGCAAGCGGATGCTGAAGCCAGCAGAGCGTTCTGTGCGTGGTGGAAATTTGGGTATATTCGGGCTCCTCATCCTGACAAATTTCCATACAGTGGCTGCATCGTGTGGAAAAGCCACAGCCCTTTGGAGGCTGAATTAAATCAGGAGGCGTACCGGGAATGGAAACGAGCTCTGATTTATTTTTCAAATTGAGCTTCGGAATGGCGTTGAGCAGTGCATAGGTGTACGGATGCTGCGGATTTTTAAAAATTTCATCAACCGTTCCAAACTCCACGATTCTCCCCGCGTACATCACCGCGATGTTGTCGGCCATGCCGGCTACCACACCTAAATCATGGGTTATGATAACAATCGCCGTTTCGGATTCCTTCTGGATGTCTTTGAGCAGGTGCAGAATTTGCGCCTGAATCGTTACATCCAGTGCAGTTGTCGGTTCATCCGCAATCAGGAGTTTGGGGTTACAGGCCAGAGCCATTGCAATCACCACGCGTTGACGCATTCCGCCGGAAAATTCATGCGGATATTCATCGATACGCTCCTCTGGGTTCGGAATACTGACTTTCTTGAGAAGTTCAATAACCTTCGCCTTTGCCGCACTCTTCGATATTTTATGATGCACACAAATCCCCTCGGCAATTTGCTCCCCTATTCTCATCGTCGGGTTTAGGGAAGTCATCGGATCCTGAAAGACCATCCCTGCCTCTTGGCCGCGGAAGTTGCGCCATTGCTTCTTATTGTATTTTAAAATATTGGTACCATTGTATAAAATCTCGCTATCCTCTTTAATCTCACCGGGAGGAGTGGCAATCAGTCCCATAATTGCTTTGGAGGTAACTGTTTTGCCGCTTCCCGACTCACCCACGATGGCGAGTGTTTCCCCTTTTCCAATTGCGAAGGAAACGCCTCGTACTGCCTGTACTTCACCAGCATAGGTGTGGAACGAAACTTTTAAGTTATTTACTTCAAGCAATTTATTCATTTCTTTCCTCCTCTACTGTCTGAGCTTAGGGTCGAATGCATCGCGCAGTCCATCACCAAGCAGATTGAAGGCCAGCATCGTCAGACTGATGGCAAGCGCTGGGAATATCAGCTCATGTGGATAATAGGACATCTGCTGCTGCCCCAGCGCGGCCATTGCGCCCCAGCTTGTGTTCGGCGGTTGAATTCCCATTCCGAGGAAGCTCAGAAACGCTTCCGCGAAGATAAATCCCGGAATTGAAAACGTAGTATTGACGATGATCACACTCAATGTATTGGGCAGCAAGTGCTTTAGAATTATCTTAATCGGTCCGACTCCAAGCGTTTTGGCAGCCAGCACATACTCGCTCTCTTTTAAGCTGAGTACTTGCCCACGCACAATACGGGCCAAGTCCGTCCAACTTGTAATACAGAGGGCTATAATCAAAGAAGACATACCTTTGTTATTCAACACAATCGAAACGATAATGACAACAATCAGGTAAGGTATGCCGACCAATATTTCCACGATTCTCATCATTATATCGTCTATACGCCCACCGAAATAGCCGCTGATTCCGCCGTAAACAGCGCCAACCAACAGGGAAATAAGCGTTCCCGCAAAGCCAATCATCAGCGATACGCGGCCACCCATCCACAGTCTGGTAAAGATGTCGCGGCCAAGGTCATCAAGGCCAAACAGGTGATCCAACGACGGGCCTTCATTTGCGCGCGTGAGCAGTTGCTCGGTGTAGGAATGGCTTGAAAAAACGGGAACGAAAATACACATTAAAACGATAAAGATCAGAAAGAACAGGCAGGTAATTGCAACTTTGTTGTTTTTTAGCCTGCGCCAAGCGTCCTGTGTATAAGTAATGCTCGGGCGAACGACTGCTTCTGACTTGTGCGTATCTAATTCAACGTGTTTAAATCTATTTTTATCTAGGAGTACAGGATTTTCCATCGTTCTATCACCTCTTCGTTTTTAGCAGATTTTTTCTTACCCGCGGGTCAACCAGCGTGTACAGGATATCCATCAATACAATGGAGGAGATAAACAGGAAGGAAAAGAACACGGTCGTTGCCATGATAACTGGATAATCCCTGCCGTTGACACTGTCCACAAAGTATCTTCCGAGTCCGGGAATGGAAAATAATCTTTCAATGACAAATGAGCCGGTTACGATGCCGGCAATCTGCGGCGCTACAATTGAAATAATAGGTGTAATACTGTTTTTAAAGACATGTTTGCGAATGATCTGTCCTTCCGACAAACCCTTCGCCCGTGCGGTCATAATATAATCGTTGCTCATTACATCTAAAACGGATGACCGCATAAACCTCGAATAGGTTGCCAAACCTCCGATGGCCGCTGCAAGTGTGGGCAGTAGTGTGTAACGCATGCCCTCCAGAAACCCCATTCCCTGTTCGGCCCAGCCGACAATTGGGAAGTAACTTCCACCCAGTCCTTTTTGCAGCAATGCTGCAAAAACAAAGTTTGGCACCGAAACGCCGACAATCGCAATGAAGATCGTAATAAAATCGACCCACGTATTTCGCCGAAAAGCCGCGATAATTCCCAAAATCAAGCCCAATACAAGGCCGAGAAATACAGCCTGTAGTCCAAGCCGCGCCGATGCGGGGAATCGGTCTGCAATAATCTGGTTTGCCGTCACCCCCGGCGTTTTGTACGATTCTCCAAAATCGCCGTGGAGTACTACGTTTTGCAGGTACACAAGGTAGCGTTCTCCCACCGGCTTATCCAATCCCCATTTTACTCTCAGGTTTTCCGCAACAGCGGGAGGCAAGACTTTGGTTTCAGACTGAATCGGGTCGCCCGGCAGCGTGTTCATTAAGAAGAAGGTCACCGTCAATATGACCCATAGAGTGACAATCATGTAAATCAGTTTCTTGAAGATATATCTAATCATCTTTGACCTCCCATAAATTTGGTATAAATACGCCTTAAGCGCGGCTACCGTTTCGGAGCCGCGCCCTGGTCAACTGTAATCAGTCAATCCGAGAATCAACCAACAATAGAAGCGTATTTATACTCAACAGCCGGACCGCCAGCGCCATTGATGATTGCACCCTGCAAGCGTTTGCCAACAAGGTTTTTCGAGAAGGTGAAGCTAAGCGGGCCAATGCCTGCCTGCTCATCGACAAGTATTTTTTCAGCTTCTGTGAATTTTGCAAGACGGGTAGTCATGTCGCTCTGTGTTTTGCATGCGTTGACCAGTTCATCATACTTTGCATTGGAGAAGAAAGCGGGATTGTTGCCGTCGCCGGTAACAAAGCATTGCATAAATGTCATTGGATCATTATAGTCAGCACCCCAGCCCGTTTGGCATATCTGATACAATCCCTTGGAAACAGATTGATTAAATGAGGAGCTGTCTGAAGCGGTGTCAATCTTGACTTTCACGCCCAATTTGCTCTCCCACTGGTTCTGGTAGAATTCACCCTGAACCTTGACGTCGTTGTTGGAGTTCTTTTGTAGGAAGGTAACAGTTATTTGCGCTGTCGGGTCAAGCCCAAGTTCTTTTAAGCCTGCCTGTAACAGTGCTTTGGGGTCTTGGCTCTTATCAGCCAGCAAAGGCTCGGCGACTTTATCCCTGTAGAGAACATCCCCATTGTTGATGCTAAAAGGAATGAGGCCGTAAGCTGCCTTGTCCTTCTTTTGGATGTTCGTGACAAGTGCTTCCCTATCAACCGCAAGAGAGAATGCTTTCCTGACTTTTGCATTGGTAAAAATTTTATTTTTGTCTTGATTATTGAAAGCGATGTATGAGGAGCGAGGCGTGGGGCCTGAAACAAGCACAACATCTTTACTATCAATTTTGGCTTTCACTTTGCTGACATATTCGGTCCTTGCGTATCTGAGTACATCGATTTCGCCCTGGTCAAACATTTGCTCTCGGGTTTGTTCTTCTTGAACCAGTTTCAAATTAATTTGATCCAGTTTTACATTTTCGGCATCCCAGTAAGCCGGGTTCTTTTTTAAAACGATGTTGGAACCCCTGACCCATGATGAGATATAAAATGGGCCGGAATAAACCATTTCTTCCGCTGATGCGCCATAAGTGGAATTTTTAGCGCCCGTTGTAACGGAGGCTTTAATTGGTGTAATCGCTGAGAAATTGGTTAGCTGCTCAAAATAAGGCAGCGCCTCATTCAAAGTAAACACAAGGGTTTTATCGTCAGGTGCTTTGACACCAACGTCTTCTTTTTTACCCTTGCCTGTGTTAAAATCTTCTCCGCCTTTGATGCAGTAGAAAATGCTTGCATTATGGCAGTTGACTTCGGGGTCAAAAATTCTTTGAACTGCATTGACGTAGTCAGCAGCTACAACCGCGGTTTTATCGGAATATTTATTGGCGCGCAGTTTGAATGTCCATGTTAGGCCATCCTTGGAAGTCGTCCAGCTTTCAGCACCGGCAGCTTCCAATTTGCCGTCATGCATTCTGACGAGGCCTTCCTGCACTTCACCGACGATCGCATTCTTGTTCTCATCGTCCGCTCTGGTCGGATCAAGCGTGTCCGGGTCCGCCTCCATGTAGGTATTCACGATTTGCGCAATCGCAGATCCTCCTTTTGTACCTGTGGACTGTGCAGGGGTAGAAGTACTTCCGCCGCCGCAGGCAGTTAAGGTGCCGACCATTGTTAGAATTGCTAAAAGAGCAGCCAGTTTCTTTTTCATGTTTCTTCCTTCTTTCTATGAACTAAATATATCAGCAGATTTTTGAAATCTGTCAATCATTTCACGACAATCTCTGTTGTGATTAAAAGGTTTTCCTGTATGTAATTGGTAAGCAGCTCCGTACAGGCTTCAATGTCATCAAGGTTCACAATGCTGTTCGGCGTGTGACCGTACCGAGTCGGGATCGAGATTCCGACGGCCTTAACTCCCGTTCCGGAACGGTTGATGGCACCCGCGTCAGTGCCTCCGTTTGCCAGCACATCCATCTGATACTTCGTCTTGTTTTTGATCGCGCAGTCGACCATTGCCTGTACCAGATTAGCATCGCAAATGACAGAAGCGTCATTCACCTTAATTGCCGCACCGCCGCCAATAACAGCGTTGCCAAGGTCGTCAGCCGGTACATCAAACGAGCCGGTAATATCAATTGCAATACCCAAATCAGGATGGATGGCCTCCGCCGCTACAGTAGCGCCACGAAGCCCCACTTCTTCCTGAACGGTAAATACGAAGTACACATCATGATACGGCGTACCCATCTTCTGAAGTGTTTTCTCCATAATATAGCAGGCCGAGCGATTATCAAACGCTTTGCTCATCACATTGCGTCCAACCAATTCCACGTAGTCGCCGAAGAATACGGCCGATTCACCGATAGCGACATGCTGCAATGCTTCTTCTTTGCTGGAAGCGCCAATATCAATGTATAATTTATCGAGCGTAACCAACTTCCCGTCAGTGATTTTCTCGACGGCGGCAGCCGTTCCAATGGCTCCGTTCTGGAAACGAACGCGGTTCATGTAGGTTGAAACTGCCGAGATCCCTCCCATTGCTTTTACCTTGATGAATCCATCATCGGTAATAGAGATGGCGCACAAGCCAATTTCATCCATATGTGCAGCGCACATGATTTTCTTCTTGTCTGTGCCGTTCCCCTTTTTCAGCATGATCAAGTTCCCGATGGCATCTATTTTGATAGTGTCGGCGTACTTGGCGCACTGCGCAATCAGATAATCGGCCACACCGTGCTCATAGCCGGATACGCCCCAAATTTGTGTGAGTTCTTTCAGCATTTTAATCTCCTATCTAACTAAAAAGGATTCGGAAGGTTTTAATTTCGAATGGTTTCAGCATATACTCAAATTCATGATTTTGATGCTCTATTTCCGTAAGATTATTTTCCAACAAATCACACTCAAAGATTTGCTGCGGGGCGAATCCCAGATGTATGGTTGCTTTCCCCATGCTGTTCTTGTTTTCATAAATGCGGAGGATTGTTCCATTCCCATCCTCCGCTTGCTTCATCACTTCAATGAAGCAGTTGTCGCAGGAAGGGTTTGCCAACGAGAATTCTCTTGCCGCTGTCCCTGTGGTCTGTGCACAGACTGCAAATTGCAGCGGTACGTTCAGGTTATACGCCATTTGAATGGTGGAAGCATCCTGCCAACGGCCGCTATGGGGATAGATCGAGTAAGTAAACCGATGAGTTCCCATGTCCGCATCCGTATTCGGGTATTTTCCCGCCTTAATCAGCGTCAGGCTTAGGTTTCCGTCTTTTACACTATAACCGTATTTGCAATCGTTCAGCAAACTGATGCCCCGCGCGTTTTCTGAAAGATCCGCCCATTTGTGCCCGCAGACTTCGAATTTGGCACTGTCCCAACTGTTATTATTCGTTGTTTCCCGTTCTATACTCCCGTACTGTATTTCAAAGGTGGCCTTTGTCGTATTGACATTCACTGGGAAATTCACGCGCAGAAGCACATTGTTCTGCTTCCAGTCCACTGTGTTCTCAAAATCAATCCGGGGAATATCGCGGTAAAGGTAAATTCGCTGAGTTATCACAGAACTCAGGAATTTCCTTTCGACCTCTAAGCAGAAACGGACGGGTCCGTATTCCAAGACCTTGGGTTCTGATACGCTATCAAACGTATATGGCTTTTTGCGGTAAAACGAATCAATGTTCCAATTGTCCCAGTTGACCGGTCTGTCTTCGTAAGTCAGCAGTTCGTTTCCGCGTTCACCCTCACGAATAATCTCCGTCTCCGTCTCCTTTTCCACCAAGGAAAGGATACTGCAATCTTCGTCGAAAATGACGCTGTACCAAGCATTTTCAAAGGAAGTGATTGGCGCTTCCTTCGTTTCTTCCGGTTTTTCTCCTTGGATAAGGGTAAAGACCTTGTAACCTGTAGCCGGAATTCCCTTAGCGAAAAACACGAAACTACTTTCTTCCACGTACTGAACAGTGTATTCGTTTCCCTCATCATCCCTTACGCCACAAACGGAGAACGGCACAGTGACCGTTACAATGTCATCCCGCGTATAACCGAGTGAATTGAATACAATCACAGACGGTTCCGGCATCGAAATGTGGGAGGCAATATTATGCAGCTGTTCCTGTGCAAGCGCTTCCCCATCGGTCATAATGCAGGCATATTCCTTGTCGGTAGTTTGGTATACCTCGCTGACGCAGCTACCGGGGATAATGTCATGAAACTGATTCAATAAAATGACGTCCCAGCCATCTTGAAGCTGTTTTTGCGGGTAGTTGCAGCCGAAGTGCTGAGTGAGCGTACTAAGTGTTTCAAGCTGTTCGTAAAGGATCTCACTTTTCCGATTGTTACGCTTATTTTTCCCACAAGCGGTGTAGGTTCCTCTGTGGTATTCAAAATACAATTCCCCGTCCCATGTCGGCATCTCAGGCTTGTGCGCTATTTTTTGATATGTGCGGTCAAAGAATTCCGTTTCAAATTCTTGCTTGATTCTGGGCATTCCCGGCATTCCGTACTTGAGCCGCTCGGCATTTTCCAACATTTGTGCTGTTGGGCCTCCTCCGCCGTCTCCGTATCCAAAGAGCATCAGTGTATCTTCCGTCAGTTCCTTGTTTTGGAATCTCTTATAAGTTCCTAGTAGCATGTTGGGATTAATATATCCCGTATACGTTGTTGTGTGTTTCAGTTCGCTAAAGGAGATATTCTGCCCCTGATGCTGGTCGAATTCGCAGGTTGTCGGCATAAATACAAAGACCTCGCTTTGGTCGATTCCACGCCAACGGAAAGTGTCGTTGGGGAGCTGATTGGTTTCATTCCAAGCGATCTTGGTCGTCATAAAATAGTTGATTCCGCATTTCTTAAGAATTTGGGGAATAGCCGCACTGTAACCGAACACGTCCGGCAGCCAAAGTGATTTGCTCTCCACCCCAAATTCGTCCATGAAGAATCGATGCCCCTTTATAATTTGCCTTACAAAGGATTCGCCCGACGGGATGTTGCAATCGGCTTCCAGCCACATGGCACCGTCAATTTCCCAACGGCCCTCTTTCACCTTTTGCTTGATTTTTTCAAACATGGACGGCTCTTGATCCTTTACAAACTGGTACAGAATCGGCTGGCTGGACATAAACTTGTAATTCGGATATTGATCCATCAGCCGTAGAACGGTCGAAAAGCTGCGGAGAACCTTTTCCTTCGTCTGACTGACCGGCCAAAGCCAAGCAATATCAATATGTGTATGTCCGATGGCACTGACGAGCGGTGCCTGCTCATTGATGCTTGTATAAAATTCTTCTTTGAGAACAGCCTCAGCTGCTTCCATTGAGTGATAAAATTCTTTTGAATAGGATACACGCAAATCTAAAACATCCACCGCACCAGAAGTTTTTTGCAATATGCGACGGCAGTTTTCTTCATCACACAAGGTCAGCACACGCGCAGTCGCTATTGGAGAAGATAAATCATAATAAAAATGTTCCACAACTTTGTCCTTCGTGGCGAGCGCGGTTCGTATGACCAAATCTCCGGGGACGGAACCGCTGTATGCTAGGAACGCAACTTCATAGATCTCACCAGCAACAGCGTGCTCTGCAATCGTGATATGCCTGTGATTAACGTCAACCCCCTGAATAATTTCACCGTTCAAATAAAAGAGCATCTGTGGGTTGGTCGCGTCCCACTCTCCCTCACGACCGGTTGTAACAATAAATTCAACACAGCAGCGGTCAAATTCTTTAGGAATGGTAACGGTCGTTCTGAACCATCGATGCTGCTTTAGCTTTGTCCAAACCTCGTTGGTTTGATAATCTCTCCATTGGGTCGTGGAGCAGAAATATCCGTCTTTTCGGTTTTCATCAAAAACTTTGTAGTCCGTAACGGGGATTGAGTGGGGATAAATCAATTTTTCGACATCCTGAAGAATTCTCTCCTGTCGCTCTAATTCAAAGTTCATTCTTTCTATCTTCCTACTTTCCGTATACCTATATGCTATAATATAGGATGCTAAAAATTAATACTTTATTTGCTTCTATAATTTGGCTCTCTCCATTCAGCGAAAGCCTCCAAACCCGGTCTACGACACTCTGCCTTGTTTCAATATTACCAATATGCTATCTGATAGATATACAATAAACAAAAATATTTACTTGTTCGCCTCCGTGTACTGGCTCTGCATAACATCCCTAATCATCTTGTCAATGATGTTACCATTATAGTATTGGGCCATCTTTAAGTTCCTTTGTTGGAGCGCCTTAAAGAAGTCCACATGGATCGGCATAGTCTCCGTAAAGGGGCTTTCCATATTCAGTGGAAACTCCCAAAGTTTATCCATAGCACCGCTGATTGACAGAATAAGTTGTTGCATAATCCGGTTATGAGAATATTCATACACCATATAGTGAAACTTTTTGTCCTCCACGTTCTGGTGTTCGCCCCGGTTGTACTTATCCATAATCACAGTCAATATGTTTTGAAGCTTATCAAGTTCTTCATCGGTTATGTTTTTGACTACTAAATTGACGATTTCATGTTCCAATATTTTTCTGGCTTCCAGAACCTCCAATAGTAATTCCTTTTCTTTCGTGAACTCCAACTGCGTCAGCAGATCTTGCAAGGAACAATCCTGTACATAAATCCCTTTCCCATTGATAATTTTTAGAATATTTCTGGCTTCGAGCGTTTTGATTGCCTCGCGTAAAGCAGTGCGGCTTACGCCCATCATTTCAATCAGCTTTTCTTGTGAAGGAAGGCGGTCCCCTGACTGTAAATGTTTACTTTCAATATATTCCCGTATAAATTTAATAATCTCTGACTGTAAGGGCATACGCCGAATTCCCATTGCCATATTATCCCCCATTAACCTGTATGATAGGTTAAACATATCATATATCATATAAATTGTCAATAAACTGTTTGGTTTCTATTGGTTATGCAGTTTAGTATGATAACATGATACATTAAAAAAGAGAAAAGCATACAGCAAAGGCGCTGCAAGATTTTTGCAGCGCCTTTGCTGTATGCTTCTTTATTATAAGATGCATTTTTACAATTGTCAATACAAGAATCGAAACTACCCGTATTTGTGGAATATGTATGATTGTATTGGTCAGGTTCCGCGATGACAGGGAGAGCGAGAAGATCAAAATCTTTATATCAGAAAATAAAATTACCTTCTAAAAATATCTTCCAGCGAAAGACAGAATCGATCAATTTCGCTGTACTCAGTTGTCAAGGGAGCATACAAACGTATTAAATTATGCACCTCTGAATGTGGGATTAATCCCAATTAATCAGAACATACGGTTTGATTAAATCTCTTGGCTTTTCATCCATTACCTTAAATGCTTCCTCAATCTTGTCAAAGCCTTCATATTTATAGTTCAGAAGCTTGCCCGGATGAACTCTTCCGGCTTCGATGATGTTCAGCAAACGCTGGATTCGATTGGCTCCTCCAGGACAAAAACTACTGCGAATTGTCACATCGGACATGCCCAATCCCCACAATGCTGTTGGCACTTGAAATGTATCGGATGCATCAAAAAAATTAATATTTGCTATATGCCCATTCGGCTTAACCAACTGAAGAGCTTGATTCATTACAGACGCTTTCCCACCAGCGATAATTGCACAATCAACCTGTCCTCCAGCCAAGGAAGTAATCTGTTCAACAACGTCCCCTTCTTTATAGCTGATAATATCCGTCGCTCCATATTCTTTTGCAAGCTCCGCGCAGTTTGGTCTAGTACCAATGGCAAAAATTCTGCCAGCTCCGCGAAGTGCTGCTCCTGCTACAGCCATAAGTCCGACCGGTCCAATACCAAAAACAACAACAGTGTCTCCAAATTCTACTTCAGCTTGCTCAACACCATAGAACCCTGTTGACATCATATCTGTGGTCATCAAAGCATCCTCGACAGAAACATTCTCCGGCATAGGAACCAGATTTGCGTCTGCATTATTCACCAAATAATACTCTGCAAATACTCCGTCCATTTGGGTGACAAACTTGAAACTGCTCATCAGGTGTCCGTTGTCATGAGCATTATTTATGTTTCTCTGCTGTAACGCAGGCTGCTCCCAGTTCGGAGTTGAACACGGGACAACAACCTTATCGCCCGGTTTAAACCGAGTCACCAGAGAACCAATTTCTATAACTTCACCCAGTGATTCATGTCCCAGAATTCTGTTATCAATTCTGCCGGATCCTCCATGCAAACAATGTGTATCTGAAGAACACGGAGCAATCGCTATCGGACGCAAAACCGCATCAAGCGGTCCTGCGATTGGTTTTTCCTTCTCCAACCAACCTGGCTGGTTCGTTTTTATTGCGCCATAACCTTTCATATAATTACCTACCTTCGTTATATTTTTATCAATAAGTCAATTGTATATTAAAAAGTAATGTAAAGCAAGAGCTCCATAAAGACATACCACTTTAATTCGGAAACAAGGCTATACCTCTTACGTATTCCAAATTGACAGGTTCTAGAGACAACGAAAAGCTCCCGCAATGCTGCATTGATGTCACACTTTACGGGAGTTTTATCATTGACTAACATTATAAAACAAATGGTTTCCTGTCTTCAATTGCCAATCCACGCCGTCCAAGGTTCCAAACCCAGCTTCAATTGCATCCATTTTTCAATTCTACATCTGCATCTTAAATGGACAGGAGGTGAGGGATTTGGTGTTTCTGTCAATTTATAAATATTCCCAGAGTTTGTATTACATTCATACACTACCATAAAAATTTAATTTTGGTACAAATAAAAAGCATGCAAATTCAAAACCAACAACATGTCTTGTAACATATAAAACTCGAATGCAGGTTTACATCGTTGCATTCGGATCTTTATAGCACATTTGATTCGTCAATAGACTGACTCACAAGTGAAGGAATAATTGTTTTTGCTTAACAATAAAAGTCATGAAATCATATTCAGGTCAATGCAAGGGATTCCATTTTTTCACCTTACCTTCTAAACATTCCCATAGATAAAATACGAATAAATATTTCTACAATATGCGGATCAAACTGAGTACCAGAATTGCTGATTAATTCATCAATCGCTTCTTTCTGACTTAGTGCCTTACGGTAAACTCTGTCATTCGTCATTGCATCAAAGGCATCCGCTACTGCGAGAATTCGGCAGTTGAGTGGGATTTCTTCTCCTTTTAACCCACTTGGATATCCCTTTCCATCCCATCGTTCATGATGAGACAAGATGTATTCCGAAACAATTGATAATTCCGGCGTATTCTGAGCAATACGATACCCTATTTCAGGATGTTTCTTCATTATCTTCCACTCCTCCGGGGTAAGCGGACCTGGTTTTTGCAAAACGCCTTGATGAATTCCAACTTTTCCGATGTCGTGCAGAACAGCCAGAAGTGACAACTCATTCATAGCTTTATCAGAAAAATTAAATTCTTTTCCGATGGCCTGACAGTGCTCTATTAGGCGCTGCGCATGCTCCTCTGTCTCCATACTTTTCTCATAAAGTGTTGCGAGCAGAGTGCTAATAATATTATTGCGATAACTTTTTCCTTCGAGAAGCTTTTGGTGGTACATCCACTCTTCCGCTTGCTGTATGACCTGTAAGAGCTGTTCCTCTGCGTTTGTTTTAACAGCACAGCCCAACGAAACACTCAATTGCAATGTGCCTTCACTTTTTTCGGCAAAATCTTTTTTTAGCCGATGAATCAATTGCTCCGAATCCTCCTGTGTTAAGAGCGGCCGAAGAATTAAAAATTCATCCCCACCCCAACGGGCAACGATATCCTTGCTGTCACAATTTTCCTGAAAGATCCCAGAAACTTTTTGAAGTAATTTGTCTCCAGTTTCGTGACTGAAAACATCATTCGCAATTTTTAGACCATTTACGTCTCCCATAATTACCGAGATTGGTAGTTGATTGGCTGTTTCCAATCGTTTGATTTCTGATTCTATAAAGCGGCGGTTATAAAGACCTGTTAGGGCATCATGATAACTAAGGAAAAGAATTTTTTCCTGCTGCTCTTTTTCAATTCTGACGTCGCGAAAAACCATTACCACACCTAACGTATGTCCATCTTCTCCTTTTATTGGTGCAGCACTGTCTGCAATCGGGATCGCCTCTCCATATCGGTTAATCAAAACGGTATGATTGGCAAGACCGAATACTTTTCCCATCTTCAAAACTTTAGAAACGGGATTTTCGACTATTTCGCCAGTTTCTTCACTTTTTAGAATAAATACATCAGAAAACGCTTTCCCACAAATATCATCGTTGTGCCAAAGAATAATATCCTCTGCAGCTTTATTCAGCGATGTAATTATGCCATTTACATCAGTGGTAACAACCCCATCGCCTATTGATTTTAAAGTTGTACTCAACAGCTCTTTTTCGTGATATAAATCTTCTTTAAACGTTTCTCTATCTGTAACATCAAAAATAATCGAATAAAGAGGGGTATCTTTTTCACTTCCGATTGGGCAGGAATACACTTCCACCAATCTGACTTCTCCGCTCTTCAAGCGGTGTGGGAAGATAAAATGCCTTTCTTTACGCTGCAATGCAAGCTTCATTCGTTCTGCGGTTTCTTCCGCGGGGAGCATATTGATATCCTGAATAAACAAATTTAAGATATCGCTTTTGCTAAAACCATAAAATTCACAGGCAGCAGGATTTGCATCCAGAATTTTCCCGGTTACAGAATCTATAATCAGCATGACGGCGATATGTTCATGGAACATAGATTCAAGACGCCTTAAAAGTGCATCATGGGCTTTCTCAAGCTTCTTAAATTCCGTTATATCTTTTCGTGAACCAATCAGGTATTTAGGATTTCCATTTTCATGTACCGATGTTAGGCTGGTTATAAAGAAGCGTTTTCCACTTGAAAGCTCCAAAGATTCCTCGTAAGTTATGCCTTCTTCAGACTTTATCCCCTTCAAGTATGTTTCACGAAGGGTCTCCCCTATCTCTTCTCCCCAAACTTCAATTGGTGTTTTTCCTTTTACGTCTCCATGACGAAATCCTGATAATTTTTGATGTGCTTTGTTAATTCGGAGATAATAAATTTCATTATCTCTATATTCGGCTAAAAACATTGCATCTTGCGAGCTATTGAAAATAAGTTCCAGATCATCAGGAACGTTTTTGAGCTCTATTTTTTGTTCTTCCAGATTATTGAGTGTTGTTTTCTCTTCAGTGATATCCTGAACCATTGTTACAAAATATTCTTGCTGTAAACAAAAAGTGTTTATGCGAAACAACCGGCCCTTAATTTCGCAGCACCGTAGAGTTTTCTTCTCCGCATCGGAAAACGTTATCTCATTAAAGTAATCAAACCAGTCAATCGAGTAGGCTTGATTATCTTGAAAAAACTCCGATGCTTTTTTTCCAATAAGTGATTCCGCCTTCAAGCCGGTAATCTCTTCAAAGGTGGAATTTGCTTCAAGAAATATACTATCCGCGACTTTACCTTGTTCGTTACGAATTATCTTGTTGCAGATATACCCTAAAGGAAGCTGACTAATAAAGTCTTGAGCTAGTTGTTCCACCATTTTTTTCATCCTTTCTTTTGGACCTGATCAGAAAATTCCAGCACAAACCTAAAACCTTTTATTGACAAATTATACCATTAATATCTCTTTTTTACTATATTATTATAAAATTCTTTAGTCAAAAATTTTAACTAATATTTAATAGTTAAAACACTCCATAAGTTCTGAAAATAACAAAAAACTCCCGCTAAGCTGACTTCGATCTCACACTTGCGGGAATTTCCCATTGTACCATACTCGGACATTTTAAGTGCCGATACTCCGCAGATTTCCTGCAGACTAGATAATGCCGTAAGAAAATCTTCCGGCCAACTGGCAAACTCAAATCCGAGCGCCTTTGCCATCCGGATGAAACGGTCATCACACACATGCTTTGAAATAAAGCACAGGTTGTGTCTAAGCAGCGGCTTCGGGCGACAATTCCGCACAATCTAACCATCGGTTTCGTCACCAGTTAATCTGAACTTCCTTGTGGCATATCAGGGGGAAAAACACAAGCGGTTCGCGTGGCGTAAGAACGCCGTGCGAACCGCTTTTTTGGAGTACACATGCTTTTGCTGTGACATTGTTCTGCCCGTCGATGCCCCGAATGGCAGATCGCTGTCCCTTGTTTTTACCTCTTTGAGAGTATCAGAGATTCCATAGGACCTCCGGGTCGATTTGCCCGAGGTCACGGGAAGCGGTAAGGCTCATGATGCGCCGCAGCTCTTCCGTGGTACCCTTGAGAATATTTACGGCGCCTTCCTCACCGGAAACCGCGTGACCGGCCAATAGCGACCTGCCTACCAGAACACCGTCGGCTCCGATGGCCAGCGCCTTGAAAACATCGCTCCCCCTTGTGATTCCGCTGTCTACAAAAACCGGGATTTTTCCTTTGGTCACCTTTACTATATGCGGCAGGATTTTCAAAGGCGGTACCGCGTAATCCAAAACCGACCCGCCGTGGTGAGAAACAACGATGGCGGAAGCGCCGGCATCCAGAGATTTTTGGGCGTCCTGCGCGCTTAAAACGCCCTTGAGAATAAACGGCAGTCCGGTCGCCTTCACAAAGTCCCTAATATCATCAAGGGTTTTGGGTCCCATCAGTTCGGGTCGGATAAGGCTGTCTTCGATACTTCCTCCGAAGACAAAATCGATATCCATTCCTACCGCGAACGCGCCGTTTCGCTCCGCCTCGGCAAGTTTTTCAAAAATAAGATCTTTGTCACGGTATGGCTTGACGATTTTAATGACTTTTGCGCCTGTTGCTATCAT
>WSSedL1CaDRAFT_10000324_pt1 | contig 33416 bp, 35 predicted proteins | sample WetSurSL1Cattail_FD_9464 | JGI IMG/M metagenome (IMG submission 9464)
TCTTTACCGGCTTGCGGAAAGCCGGATTGGTCAAGGCCTCCCGCGGTGCGCAAGGTGGTTATGAACTCGGTCATCCGACCCCCGAAATTACCGTCGGGCAAATCTTACGGGCTTTGGAAGGGCCGATCATTCCGGTTCATTGTGTGGGAGAAGACAGCAGTAGTGCTGCGTATTGTGAACGCGAAAAGATTTGCTCTACCCGTTCTTTTTGGGAAGAGCTCCGGGATAAGATCAATGAGTTCCTGGATAGCGTGACCTTGCAAGATTTGGCGGAACGAGCCAAGTCGGTACTGCCGGAAGAACCGATGTATTTTATATAGAGATTTAAGCGATATAAAGCGATTTTTTCGGACATGTTTCAATACAAGTTCCACATTTGAGGCAGTCGGGGTCTGTTACTCTGCCCTCCTGTTTATAACGATGGACCTCAATATGAATTGGACAACTTTTAGTGCATACCTTACAATCCACACATTTACCCTTTATAAAGCGAATGTCCTTCCGTTTTCCATTTAAATGCCCCATCTTGGCTGCAAAATGGGCCAAGGTCCCCATGGGGCAGATTAGGCACCAAGCTCTTTGGTTATAAATAATGCCCAGAAGAATAGCAACCAACGTGGTAATGACTATCATCCTAACAAATACTTCTCCAACCATTATCAAGTTTCCCCATACCAAAGTCAATTGAATGGCGAAGGCGCTCATCAAAACTATTAGAAACACAATCCTGAACCAAGTCTGTTTAAAAACAGCCGGCATTCTTCGCTTTAAAGTCAATTTGGATAGTACTATATCATTAAAGCTGCCCCGGGGGCAAAAATTGCCGCACCACATTCGGCCTTTAAAAAAGGCCACCAATATCGGCGCCAACATACATATCAACGCCGCTCCGCCAATTACCGGGTAAATCAGCCCCACAATACAAAAAAATATTAATACTAACCAAACCCATTGATGAATAAATTGACGCAGTTTAATAGTCACTCGGTAACCTCCTTGATAAATGTCATACCATAGGGGGTATGGTATATGAATTATAATAATTGAATTTTCTATTTCTGTCAATCGTAATATTTTATTTATACTATGCCTTTTTCATTGAGTAAGTATCATAAAAGGCCGCACACAGAGGCCATAAACCTATAGTAAAAAACTAACGAACCGTTCCCAAAAGGCCCGGTTCGTTAGAATCAATAGGAGGTTTGTGAATATCATTGAGAAATTTTGCTGGTTTGAACTTTTCCGTAATTATTGGATGGTCGTATATTTATCAAATTCCCTTGGCACAGGAACATCAATTATTCTCAGGTAGCTTTACTTTTTATTATACTATTTTAACTTTATTTATAATAAATTATACTATATTATACCCTGTTGTCAATTCAAATCTATTATAATAAAATATAAACGATGCTAATAGAATCGAAAGGTAATCTGAGATTAATCGGGAATATTATTCAAATAATTCGAGAGGTGAATTGGATGGTAAATGAGAGTAACGAAATTTGGACCGTCAATGAAGTGGCGGAATACTTAAGAATGAATCCGATGACTATATACCGGCTGGCACAACAGGGCAGACTTCCGGCCAGCAAAGTTTTGGGTTGCTGGCGTTTTAAAAGGCAAGAGATAGAGTCTTGGCTAAAGGATCAGGAATTTCAACCATCCAAAGTATTGGTCATCGATGATGACCCGCTTATTGGAGATACCATTAAAAATGCCTTGGCGAAAAAGCATACGGTAGTCGCAGTGGAAACCGGCAAGGAAGCCCTCGAGGCATTGGAACGTCAAAAATTCAACTTAATCTATCTGGCCCTTAGTTTACCCGATATTGACGGTCTATCCTTATACAAAAGGATTATCGGCTTGGGAAGGAATATCCCGGTAGTGGTTATCACCGCTTCAACCGATGGTGACTTATTATCCAGGATGGTTAACCAAGGGGTTCAGTTTGTATTAAACAAACCGTTTACCATTGACGAAGTACAACAAATGTTAAGTTTCATTAAGGTGTGAGACAGATGTTTGGCCTTTCGAAAAAAGTCTTAATTTTAACCTCGTTACCACTGTTATTAATCATCATGGTCGGTTTTATTTATATCTTCAGCCCTATTCCCGTTAAACCAAAACGGATCGGAGTCCTTTTTTATCAAAACAATCCTACTACCCTTCCAAGACACCTCTCCGGACAATACGTTAGCAATTTTAAAAAAGGTCGCCAAAAAGCGGGTTCGGCTACTGATTACCACCGGCAAAGAGTTAACCGTTACCGTTGCCCATACCATAACGGATAAACCCATTAATTATAGTTTAGTATCGCGCCCCATCACGGAAGAGACCATTAAGACGGTGATCACCAATGGGAATCCCCGCCGAGGTTCTGGATAAAATCTTTACCCCGTTTCAATTATCAATGAATATATGAACAGATATTCAAATATTTCTTGACAAACTTTACGTATACAAATAAAATAAACGTATAATATATGAGCAAGTGTTCAAGTGTTCCGATTATCAAATAAAGAAGGGCAGAGCATGAACGAGTCAATTGACATTTTTAAGTGTAACTGTAATGTAATTCATCAAGACATTATCAGCCAAGTGATGGAGAAAATGCCTGATGAGGAAAACTTGTATGATTTGGCCGAACTATTCAAAGTATTTGGTGATACCACCCGGATCAAGATTCTTTGGGCCTTAGCCGAGGCAGAGATGTGTGTCTGCGACATTGCGGCGCTGCTAAATATGACCCAATCAGCCATCTCCCATCAGCTCCGGGTACTCAAGCAAGCTAGATTAGTAAAATATCGCAAGGACGGTAAGGTAGTATATTATTCCCTGGATGACGAACACGTCAAGCAGATATTTGATCAAGGCTTAATTCATATTAACGAACAATAGACAACATCACAAGAAAGAAGGCTAACCATGTCAACCAAACTGGAGGACCAATTAACTCCGGAATGCACCGGTTGTTCCTGCTGCGCCGGCAGAGAAAGTGAGCATGCAGTATCCGAGAACTCTGATCGATTAAAATTTATCAGCATCGGAACAGGTACAGTTATTTTTCTGATTGCAGTTATCTTCAAATTTTCCGCTGCAATTGAACTTACCTTATTTCTTTTGAGTTATCTACTGATTGGCGGTGAAGTTTTACTCAGTGCTATTCGTCATATCGCCAAAGGGCGAATCTTTGATGAAAACTTTTTAATGGGCCTAGCAACCGTTGGTGCTTTTGCCATTGGAGAATTTCCCGAAGGCGTGGCGGTAATGCTTTTTTATCAAGTCGGTGAATTCTTTCAACAGTTGGCAGTTCACCGATCCCGACGTTCGATCGCCGCTTTGATGGATATCCGGCCTGACTTCGCCAATTTAAGAACCGGTGATGAGACCCGTCGCGTCAGTCCTGATGAGGTTGGAATTGGAGATATCATTATCATCAAACCGGGGGAAAAAATCCCGTTGGACGGAAAAATTATCGATGGAAATTCTTCGTTGGATACGTCGGCCTTAACCGGTGAATCAGCATTGCGGGAAGTAGCGGTAGGAAATGAGGTTTTATCCGGTTCTATCAATAAGAACGGCTTGCTCACAGTGGCAGTAACCAAAGAGTTTGGCGAGTCCACTGTGGCGAAAATCCTCAAACTGGTTGAAAACGCCGGGGCCAAAAAAGCGCCTACCGAAAATTTCATCACCAAATTCGCTAAATATTATACTCCAGCCGTGGTTGTAACCGCTGCTATATTGGCATTCATCCCGCCTTTGATTATTCCCGGGGCTACGTTTGCCTCCTGGATCAACCGGGCTCTTGTATTCCTGGTCGTATCATGCCCCTGTGCCTTGGTAATTTCCATTCCGCTAAGTTTTTTCAGCGGCATCGGCGGGGCTTCCAAAAACGGGATTTTAATCAAGGGCGGTAATTACCTAGAAGCTTTAAACAATGTGGAAACCGTAGTTTTTGACAAGACCGGCACCTTGACCAAAGGTGAATTTAAAGTAACCAACATTCATACCAGTGGTCTGTTCTCCAAAACCGATTTACTGAAATATGCTGCATATGCCGAGAGTTATTCCAATCACCCGATTGCTCTCTCCATTCTTAAGGCTTGGGACCAGGAAATCTCTCCAAACAAAATCACGGATTATAGCGAGATTTCAGGCCGGGGTATTCAGGCAGTGGTGGAAGGAAAAACTGTTTTGGCCGGCAACAGTCGGTTGATGGCTACGGAATCAATCTCCTGTGAAGAAGTGCAGGTTACCGGCACAGTGGTTCATATCGCCATTGATGATCAATATGCCGGGTCGATCGTAATATCCGATGAGATAAAAAGTGATAGCGCAGGAGCTATCCATGAATTGAGAGCGCTTGGTGTCAAGAAACTGGTAATGCTCACCGGAGATAACCGGCTAGTCAGCGAGGCTGTGGGAAAAGAACTTGGATTGAACCAGATTCATGCCGAATTATTACCGGATCAAAAAGTGGAAAAACTGGAACTACTGGCAAGGGAAAAATCCCCCAAAGGAAAACTGGTATTTGTGGGTGACGGTATCAACGATGCCCCGGTTTTGGCCCGCGCCGACATTGGCGTAGCCATGGGCGGCCTTGGCTCCGACGCAGCGATTGAAGCCGCCGACGTTGTATTGATGACTGATGAGCCCTCTAAACTGGCGGGTGCGATTAAAATCGCCAAACGGACCCGGATGATAGTCACTCAAAATATTTATCTGGCCTTAGGCGTTAAAGGAATTGTTCTGTTGATGGGAGCCGCTGGAATAGCCACCATGTGGGAGGCGGTATTTGCTGATGTGGGTGTGGCGCTGTTAGCTGTCTTAAATGCCATGCGGGTAATGAAGTTCAAGAGCAAAGATAGTATTTTATCTTGCGAAGATCATCTTTAGCGCAATCAAGAGCATCACCACGCCAAAAATCTTCTCCAATAAAATATCGGATATACCGGCCACCAATTTGGCGCCGACAAGGCCCCCTATCAGAAAGCCTAAAGCAACTAAAGCGGCAATCCTAAAGTCTACCGCACCCTGTTTATAATAAGACCAAACTGCTAATATCCCAATCGGGGGAATCATCAAAGCCAATGTCGTTCCTTGGGCCTGGTGCTGGGAGAGTTTGAATAAAAAGACCAGTGCCGGAACGATGATGACTCCCCCGCCGATCCCAATCAATCCGCTCATGACGCCGGCCACTAAGCCTAATAGTATAAGTAATATACTGTCCATATCTCTGCCTATTCAAAATTTGAAATTTTCAATCATTTAAATTTGCCCGCTGCCATATTGACCAATTAGACTGATATCCCAAAGACAATCATTTGGCTCAACTTTTTGCTTAAAATTGCTCATTTAAAATCCTTCTTTTTTGAGATAGTTTTGCCCTGCCCAAAATAAATATAATCTTATTGGATAAAATCAAACGTTCCCGGGTTTAAACCTTGATCCGGTTTGAGAAAATAACGATTGATCACTCGAATGGCCAATCGCTCCGCCAGTCGCATCCCGGTGTTACCATTAGTCATGATAATAATGCCTTGTTTAGATTCTTTGCCGGCAATCAGGAGGTTGCAATAATAATAATTATTACCCCAATGCCATAAGAAATCTTCATTGGGAGATTTGAGAATCCCAAATCCCAATCCCCAGTAAATATTTTCCCGCCATTTAACCGTAGGTTCCAGCATTCCGGCAACGGTTTCGGGCTTCAAAAGGGTTGGGCGAAGCACCTCTTTCATAAAACTCGCCATATCGGTAGGGGTTGTCAACAAACTATAAGCGGCATTGACAGCTTTGGGGGAAATGGGAAAAGCCACCCCCGCTTCATGCCCATTCGCCATTAAAGGAAGCAGTTTTTCTTTAAATCGGAAAGAGCTCGAGTCCATTGCTAAAGGCATAAATAATGTTTGTTTCATAAATTTTGCAAACGGGACTCCGGTTACATCTTCCATCACTTGTTGAAGGTAACGAAATCCGGCCCCGGAATACGAAAACTGGCTTCCAGGGGTAAAATATACCTGGCGGTCGTTGCCGTCGGAATCATTGGAAAGACCGGACGTATGATTAAGGATCATCCGGAGGGTTATGTGATTGGCATCATCGGGATCGGGAAGGTAGGGCTTTTTTAAATAATGACTGAGCGGTACATCCAAAGCCAGCTTTCCGTTTTCCACCAATATCATTGCGGCATAGGCCGTTAACATCTTACTAAATGACGCGGCCTGAAAAATAGTATCCGCATCAACAGGTTCTGCCGTTTCGGCATTTTTAACTCCATATTCCCTACGATATACCGTTTCTTGATCGTTCAGGATCACCATGGAAAGGCCGGGGACCCGGTGTTGCTTCATTTTAGCATTGATAAATGAGTCTAACCCCGAATAATCTTGTCTCGGTTTTTCAACTACGGCTAATTTTACGGAACAAAAAAAGATTAGGCCAATAAAGACCGGTGCACAAAAAAGGAGACGTAAAGGTTTTTGCAATACAAATCGCCGCTGCAATATTTTCATCTTGTCTATTCCTGTTGATTGTTGCCTTTTTGTACTATATTATACTATGATATATTATGATGTCAAATATGGCTTTGTATTCTTGCATATATTGTAATATCGTAATATAATAATATTACGATTAAAAGGGGGCCCCATTTATGAAACGCCCGAATGATATGGAAATGCTTGCCGCCAAAGCCGAAATCCTAAAAGCTGTTGCCCACCCCATCAGGCTCTGTATTGTGCGCGGCCTTTTGGAACAAGGAGAATGCAATGTTAATAAGATGCAGGACTGTTTGCAGATTCCTCAGTCCACCATCTCCCAGCACCTCAGTAAATTGCGGGATACCGGAATCATTAAGGGCAACCGTCAAGGTGTGGAAATCTTTTACCAAGTAGTGAACGAGGATGTCAAAAAAATAGTGCAGGCTTTATTTAAGGAGTGAATGATATGAATCAGAAAATTGTAATTATCGGCGGAGTCGCCGGAGGGGCCAGTACCGCCGCCCGACTGCGGCGTTTGGATGAACAACTGGAGATCGTGATCTTGGAAAAAGGTGATGCCATCTCCTATGCCAATTGCGGCCTCCCCTATTACATCGGCGGGGTGATCAGCGACCGGGATGAACTCTTCCTGCAAACCCCCGAGGGCATGAAGAAACGTTTCAATATCGATGTCCGGGTCAGGCATGAAGCGCTAAAAATCGACGCCGCCAAACGGGAATTAGTAATCAAGGATCTACAACAAGGGCGCACGTATATTGAAACATACGATAAACTGGTCCTTTCACCGGGTTCTACTCCCATTATCCCCAAGATTCCGGGAACCGAGTCCACCAAGGTATTTACGTTACGCAATATCCCCGATACTGACCGCATCAAGCAATACCTCACCGAACATCCGATCAATTCTGCGGTAGTGGTCGGCGGCGGATTTATAGGTCTCGAGATGGCTGAAAACCTTACCGAATCTCATATCAAAGTGACCCTGGTCGAGGCAGCCACCCAAGTATTAAATAATCTTGACTATGAAATGGCGGCAATGGTTCATCAGGAGCTGCGCGGTAACGGTGTGGATTTAATCTTAGGTAATGGGCTGGCTGCAATCGGTGAAACCGGCAAGTCGGTTGAGATTATCTTAAACAATGGTCAAAAGATTGTTAGCGATATGGTGATTATGGCAGTCGGAGTAAGACCCGAGACCAGACTGGCCGCTGATGCCGGCATACAGCTAGGCGCCACCGGAGCGATCCAAGTCAACGAACGGATGCTGACCTCCGATCCTAATATTTATGCAGTGGGAGATGCGGTGGAGATCCGGGAGATCGTCTCCGGAAAACAAAGCTGGCTGCCGTTGGCAGGTCCTGCCAACCACCAGGGCCGGATGCTGGCGGATATCATTGTCGGTCGGGATGAAAGCTATCACGGCGCTCAAGGCACCGCTATCGTCAAGGTATTTAATTTAACAGCCGGTTCTACCGGATTGAATGAAAAATCTTTAAAGAAATGGGGTATCTCCTATTTAACCTCTATCACCCATCCGAACTCTCACGCCTCGTACTACCCCGGGGCGTCGCCGCTCACCATCAAGTTGTTATTTGCTCCGGAGAGCGGGCGTATATTGGGGGCCCAGATCATCGGATATGAAGGAGTTGATAAACGGTTGGATGTGATCGCCACCGCCTTACGTTTTGGGAAAACCGTTTTAGACTTGACCGAATTGGAGTTAGCCTATGCCCCACCTTTCTCTTCGGCTAAAGATCCGGTAAATATCGCCGGTTATACAGCTTCCAACGTTATCCGCCAAGACATGGCCGTAGTCACGTGGGATCAGGTGCTCATGTCCACCGAAGATCAGGGAAACCGTTTCTTCTTGGATGTGCGGGAACCCGTTGAAGTCCAACTGGGTACCCTCCCCGGCGCTGTAAACATTCCACTTCATGAACTACGGGGCCGTCTGATGGAACTCCCCAAAGATCGCGAGATTGTCGTCAACTGTCAAGTGGGGTTGCGGGCCTATATCGCAGCCCGGATCCTGACTCAAAACGGTTTCCCGTTGGTTAAAAATCTAAGCGGCGGCTATAAAACCTTGCAGATCGTCCGTAAAGAAATGGAATTACTGTCCCAATCTCAGGATCCAACCCATCCGGGAACCCTTGATACTGCTTTCACCCGCAATGAAGCCGAGGAGGTAAAGTCGGAGATGAGTGATATTATTAAAGTCAATGCCTGTGGTTTGCAATGCCCGGGGCCAATTTTACAGCTTTTTAATCGAATGCAGCAACTGGGTGAAGGAGAAGTCCTGGAGATTGCCGCCTCCGATCCCGGCTTCGCCAATGACGTCGAAGCCTGGTGTTCAAGAACCGGTAATACTCTGCTTAAATTGGAACGCAACCCCGGCCGTATCGTTGCCCGGATTCGCAAAGGCTCTTCCATACCAACGGAGGCTACAGCTCAGAGTCTACCTCAAGATAAAACCATCGTGGTTTTCAGCGGCGATTTGGATAAAGCCATTGCTTCTTTCATTATTGCAACCGGGGCAGCTTCCATGGGACGCAAAGTGACGATGTTCTTTACCTTCTGGGGATTGAACATCTTGCGCAGACCCAAACGGGTTAAGGTTAAAAAAGGCTTATTGGATAAGATGTTTGGGATGATGATGCCGCGTGGTTCAACTAAGTTAGGGTTGTCGCGAATGAATATGGTCGGTATCGGCCCTCAAATGATCCGGATGGTTATGAAGAAAAAAAATGTCGCGGCACTGGAGAGTATGATCGCCCAAGCCAAGATGATGGGGATCAAGCTGGTAGCTTGCCAGATGTCAATGGATGTAATGGGAATCAAACCCGAAGAGTTGGTGGAGGGAGTCGAGATTGGCGGCGTGGCTTCCTATCTGGCCGCAGCCGAAACAGGGAACGTCAATCTCTTTATTTAAGACAAATGGGAACACAGCAGCTGAGAGAAGACTCTCAGCTGCTTTTGTTTTCCAAACCATACCTAACAGGATCGCTATGCGACATCCACCAACTTTTAGCTAGTGTTTATAAAAAAATATCATGATCGGCTAATTTATGCCGATAATATTTCGTAGAAACACTTAACTTATGAAGGGATAAAAAACATGAAATCACATACAGAAAAATCCCCCCATCAAAACTCAAAAATCAAACTGGATATCCAGACCTTTAGCCTGCGCAAATTAAACGACATCAGTATTAAGAAAAAATTACCGTTATTTGTGATGTTCGTCATCATCCTGGCAGTTGTGACTACCGTCGGTACTACTCTTTTATTCTTCTTCAATTACAGCAGAAATATTGCAGAGCGAAACTCTAACAACGCTTTATATGGCCTTCAGGAGTCGCTCGACCGTTATAAAAGCGGCGCCTTAAACTACGCTAAAATATTTGCAGTACAACCGAATGTAGTTTCAGCAATCTCTGAGCATAACACCGGAGCAGTTTTAAGTTCACTTTCTCATCTAGTAAAACTATCGGATATCGACTTTGTAACTGTCACCGATGCGAATGGAATTGTAATCGCCAGAACTCATGAGCCTTCCAACTATGGCGATAGCGTAACCAATCAAACTAACGTGGCAAAAGCCCTTCAAGGGACGCCTTTTGCGGCTATCGAAAAAGGAACCGCCGTCAAGTTATCTGCTCGGGCAGGAGTGCCGGTCAAAAACGGCGCCGGACAAATTGTCGGGGTGATATCCGCAGGTTACCGTCTTGATCGACCGGAGTTGGTGGATGCGATTAAAAGAACATTTAAAACCGATGCCACCATCTTTTTAAAGGATATCCGACTTGACACCACAATTAAAGCGAATGGCAAGCGTGCCGTAGGTACCAAGTTAAATCCCCAGATTGTACAGCTCGTTCTGAAACAAAATCGCAAATATGTAGGTAATGCTATGATTCTTGGTAGGCCCTACCTCGCCACGTATATGCCGTTATTGGGGCCGGATAATAAACCGCTAGGAATCTTATTTGCCGGGGAATCAATGGATGAAGTCATTAAAACCAATGTTTTCATCTTTACAAGCGTATTGATTATAACCGTAATATTGATTCTTTTAATTTATTTAGTGGCTGTGAAATTTCTTACCATTAGTTTCATTATTCCTCTTCAAACCGCTGTTGATGTTCTAAAAAAAGTGGCTGCAGGCGACTTATTAGTGAAAATCTCCACTGAAAAAACCGGTGGTGATGAGATCGGGCAATTACTAACTTCCTTAAAAACCATGGTTGATAACGTTAGAAAATTGGTGAATGACATTCGCGAGCTGGGCGAATCTGTGGCGGCCTCGGCTCAGGAAATGATGTCCTCTTCCGAAGATGTCAGCAAAGCAGCGGAGCATATCGCCGGTTCAATTAATGATTTGGCCAAAGGAGCTTCCACACAAGCAGCTCTCACTGAAAAAGGCAATAGTGATCTTCAGGGAGTTATCGAGGGCTTATCGGAAATAAAATTAAAAATGAATGAATCGGAAGGCTTAGTCAATCATGCCTTGGAAGCGGTGAATCACGGCCAAAAATCAGTTCAAAATCAAGAATCTACGATGATTGCAAATAGAAAAACCACCAGCCAGATTAACCTGACTATTTATAATTTATCACAAATGTCCACCGAAATTGAGGAGATCCTGGGAGTCATCCGAGGGGTTGCCGAGCAAACCAATTTACTGGCGATCAATGCGGCAATTGAAGCAGCCCGTGCTAAAGAGCAAGGAAGAGGATTTGCGGTTGTTGCTCAACAAGTCAAGAACTTGTCGGAACAATCCGGTACTTCCGTGGAGAATATCAGTACCATCATTCACAATCTGCAAGCCAATATTGCTCGGATTGTCGAGGAAATGAATCAGCTAGATAGCGCTACCGAAGAACAAGAAAAATCAATCATTAATACCGTCAATTTATTTGGAAATTTAACGGAATCCGTAAATACCATCGCCAATCATATTACGATGGTTTCTCAATCGGCGAATAAGTTGGCTCATAGTGCAGGGCATGCCGGAAGTTCGATGGAAGAAATCGCCGGTATTGCTCAGGCAACCGCGGCTAATTCGGAAGAGGTATCCGCCTCCTCTGAGGAACAGACCGCCTATTTTGAACAGATAGCCGCTTCGGCCGGCCAATTGGCAGACATCTCCAGTCAACTATTGGCAGGGATCCATCGGTTTAGTGTATAGATATAATTTCAACCATCCGGGTGTTTTGAATTTACTATAAAATATATTTTTCCCGAAGAAGCCTCGCGCAGCGAGGCTTCTTCTTATATCAGCATTTCTAAGTACTATTTGAATTTTCAGACTATTTTTTCTATTTTAAATAGTAATATTTTATGGTAAAATTAAGCAATGTCATAAATGTCATAAGGGAGGTAATTGAATGGCTGAATGTATAAATTTAGCAACCTGTCCGTTTTTCAATGATAAAATGTCCAGTATGCCGGTTACTGCCAATATCCTAAAAAAAAGGCTCTGCCAAACCGATAATACGAATTGTGCACGGTTTATGGTCTTCCAGGCACTGGGCAAAGGAAATGTACCATCAAATTTATTTCCGCATCAAATCGAAGACGTCCAAGAAATCATTAACAAAGCCAAGAGCGCAACCGGACAAGCTTAGCGGAAAATAAGCCTCGATTCGTTTAATATTTCTGTTAATAACAGAAAGCATTGGCCGAATCGAGGCTTATTTTATTGATCATGGCAAATATTAGTTTATTACGACGCTTTTCGTTCCCTTTCCACAATCTCATCCAGGATCTGGGCGGCTTTCAAAATGATATCCCGGCATTGGATCTCTTCCGTCCGATATTTGGCCTTAAGAGGAGCACAGTTAATATCCCCCATGGCAGCGCGGTATGATTCCAGCAGCTCTTTGGTTAGATCTTTGATCCGGGTGCTTTCATGGGCAGTATTTTTAACAAAAAGCCGGCCTAATACCATAATGGATGCAGTCAGCGCGCCACAGGCACCTTCAATGGCCATTCCGCCTCCAAAACCGGCAGCCAGTTTCAGGGCATCGGGAGTCAAACCCAACTGATAAGCTTCGTTAGCTCCATACAATACTTTTTCGGCACAATTAAAATCCCTGTCCTTACCAAAACCACTTTTTAACAATTCGTAAAGCATGATCCACCTCCACCTCCCAATTTATTCTACAAAGCCTGTTCGATATCTTCAATGATGTCATCCACATGTTCCAATCCGACTGAAAAGCGTATCAAATCGGGATCGATCCCGGCTTGTAGTAATTGTTCATCGGTCATCTGCCGGTGAGTGGAACTCGCCGGGTGTAGCACCGCCGTCCTGGCATCGGCCACATGGACCACAATGGCCGCCAACTTGAGCTTATCCATAAATCTGATAGCAGCTTCCCTACCGCCTTTAATCCGGAAAGATATCACTCCGCTGGCACCCTTGGGAAAATACTTCTTCGCCAAATCATAATAAGGATCCCCTAGTAGTCCCGGATAATTGACCGCCAGGATCTTCGGGCTATTCTTCAAATATTGGGCCACTTTTAAAGCGTTTTCCGTATGCCTTTCCACCCTGACATGCAGCGTTTCCAATCCTAAGTTTAATAAAAAGGCACTATTAGGACTCATGCAATTGCCGATATCCCGCATATATTGAACCCGGGCTTTGGTAATATAAGCAGCCGGGCCGAAATCTTTGGTATAAACTACTCCATGATAAGAAGCATCCGGTTCCGTAAGCGCAGGAAATTTACCGTTTTTCCAGTCAAATTTGCCTGAGTCAACGATTACCCCGCCGATACATACAGCGTGTCCATCCATATATTTGGTTGTGGAATGAACTACGATGTCGGCCCCAAATTCAAACGGCCGGCAAAGGATGGGGGTGGCAAACGTGTTATCGATAATCAGCGGCAGCTTATTTTTCTTTGCCAAACGGGCAAATTTCTCGATATCCAAAACATTCAGTTTGGGATTGGCGAGGGTCTCCCCGAATAAAGCCTTGGTATTGGGACGAAATGCTTTTTGGATTTCTGCCTCGGGACTGTCCGGATCAACAAAAGCAACCTCAATCCCCATTCGTTTCATGGTAATGGCGAACAAATTATAGCTGCCGCCGTAAATGGTACTGGATGATACCAAATGATCGCCGCACTCACAAATATTTAATACTGCATTTAAAGTAGCGGATTGCCCTGATGATGTGCATAAGGCCCCGACCCCGCCTTCGAGTGCGGCAATTTTATTCTCAACACACTCCACGGTAGGGTTGCTGATGCGTGAATACATGTGGCCGGGTGCCGTCAGATCAAACAGTTTTGCCACCTGTTCGGTGGAGTTGTATTTATAGGTGGTGCTTTGATAGATTGGTAATACTCGCGGTTCGCCATTTCCCGGCTTATAGCCTTCCTGCAGGCATTTAGTTTCAATTCGCCATGCGCACATCGGATTCATTCCTCTTTTCATTCATTAAAATAAGTACGTTAATTAACGTAAATGATAGACTCTTGGTAACAAATAATCAATACTTTTATGCGGAGTTGTAAGTAAAATTCGGCACGTAAGAAGTAAAAAATAGACCGAGAAAGGAACGAGTTCATCCCGACTAATGCCATTCCCTTCCTTTACGCCAGTGTTTTCGGAATAATTTTGGTCGCGGTGGTACCCAAAAAAGAAATACACCGTTTGTTTATTTACGGACTAATTTTGGGCGGCTTATTCGATATAGTGGTGATTAGTTTGGCGAACCTGCTCGGAGAATTTAAATATATCCATTACGAACCATTCGGTCTCATGGAAATCCATTTTATGGCGCCGATCTCATGGACCATTTATTTCATCATCTATTTCTATTTCCTGCCTGCCAACAAAACATATCTTTATTTATATGTGGCCGCGGGGATCTTTTACAGTATATTGTTTTGTCAGATGATTACCAAACTCGGCGTACTGAAATTGGCTCACGGTATAATCGCCTCCATTATCCCATTTGTCCTATGGTTTCCAGTAGCAACCTGGGGTTTTGTCGGTTAATCAAAACAAAGAATGATCATTGAAATTAGCAGCAGATTTAGGTAATTTCAATATTGTTCTTGGTTATTGTAAAAATCTGAGCCACTACAGGCAAGAAGTTCTTCTTTAACCTCGTCCAAAAACTTTTCAATAGCCATTCTATCCTGCCGGGTGCCATGCAAATTGCAGCTCAATGTGGAAGAATCGTTATAAGTAGAAATAGCTATTTGAAAATAAGGGACATATTTAACCGCTCCGGTCAGGTATGCATCATCGATTATTTCTGAGCCGAAACACAGCCGGTCCTTATCAATAACCCCCAAGTTTGAAAAGGAAACCACTGGAATCGTAAAAACCTTAGGAAATATTCTCTGTAAAGTACGAAACGGTAGGATATGATAAGCCGATTCCATCATCATTGCTGATTTCAAACAATTAATACTCGATTTTTGCCGTTTCAACTGTTGGGATACCTTTGTCAATGTCTGTTCAAACGACTCGCTTTCACCAACAGTAACATTACAAATTAAATTACCGGTAAGATTAGTTATCCCATATTTCCAATCTGTCGGCAAATACCTTCTTAAATCAACCGGGCAAGGAATTACTATCGGGTTAACGCCGATTTCCTTAAAGAGAACCCGGGCATAGGCCGTAAGAATGAGATCATTGAAAGTTACGCCAGACTGTCTTGCATGTCTTCGGATAGTGTCGAAATCTTCCTTAGCGATACTGCTAGTTGCAAAAAACGAATGGTTGACATCCCCTTGCAACGGAAGCCTTAACTGATTCTTTTGAGCGGAAAGATCATGTCTGGCAAATAAAATCTTGAGCTTATCGGACCAACCAAACGCTGCCCATAATTGTCTGGCATTTCTCGGAAAGGCTTGCAATTCAGAAATAGGGATAGTCATATTATTCACATATCGTGTATACATATCGCTAAGCAAATATAAATATTCTTTAAATCCTGCCCCGTCACAAACCATATGATTCATAATAATACAAAGCGAGTCGCTGTTTTGTCCCCGGATTACATTAATCTTTAGTTGAGGTTCATAAGCCATATCAATGGTTTCAGCGAATAAATTTTCCTTTTGACCGGCTGTATTTAAGCCGGCCTTTACAACATGAACCACATCATCACCGGTAAAGCCTTGTATTTTCCAAAACGGCCGTCTTCCAGTCACTTCAAAAGTACACTGCAGCATGGGAATGAAACGAAACGAAAAAGATACGGCCTTTTTTAGAGCGACTTCATCAACATGCCCATCAAAATCGATAAGGCAGTGTATCAATGGGTCATGAAACATGCTGTAAAAATATTGCATGACATCAAACGCTTCCGCTTTTAGCTTTTTTCGTTGAGTCAAACCAATTCCCCGCTCCACTTGAAGTTATTTTGGTATATCTTTCTATTGATCATAACATAATTCCTTTTCCTCATAGAAAAACCAGGATTGCTCCTGGTACAACTAAACTTCTCGATTATTTAAACTGAAAAAGCGGTGTCGATAAATAACGTTCCCCGGTATCCGGCAGCAATACCACAATGGTTTTTCCTTTATTCTCAAGCCGTTTGGCAACCTCAGTGCCGGCAAAAGCCGCTGCTCCGGAAGTAATACCTACCAATAGGCCTTCCTGTTTGGCCAGTTTGCGGGCGGTTTCAAAGGCCTCTTCACTTTTGACGGTAAAGATCTCATCGACCACCGCCCGATTAAAAACTTCGGGTACAAACCCGGCGCCGATGCCTTGAAGTTCATGCGGCCCCGGTTTACCGCCGGATAAAACCGGTGAGTCATAAGGCTCAACGGCAATAATCCGTACTTTGGGATTTTTCTGTTTCAGCGCCTCTCCGACTCCGCTGATGGTACCGCCGGTGCCGACCCCAGCTACAAAAATATCCACTTTTCCATCCGTATCGCGCCAGATCTCTTCGGCTGTGGTACGCCGGTGGATGGCCGGGTTGGCCGGGTTTTTGAACTGTTGGGGAATAAATGAATTGGGGGTTCCCGCCGCCAGTTCCTCGGCTTTTTTAATCGCGCCCCTCATCCCTTCCACACCCGGTGTCAGAACCAGCTCCGCTCCCAAAGCCTTTAACAGATTCTGACGTTCGACGCTAAACGTATCCGGCATGGTCAGGATCAAATGATAACCTCTGGAAGCGGTGACAAAAGCAAGCCCCACACCGGTATTCCCGCTAGTGGGTTCGATAATTAAGGTATCCTTATTGATTAGGCCTTTTTCTTCTGCGTCGGTTATCATCGCAAAGCCGACCCGATCCTTCACACTACTCAATGGATTAAAACTTTCGAGCTTGGCGATAACTCTGGCGCCCAAACCATTTGCTTTATTATAGTTACTAAGCTCCAATAAAGGAGTATTACCAATTAAGTCGGTTAAACTCTGGGCGATTTTGGACATCAATAATCTACCTCCGGAAATATTAATTCCATATATTCGTAGCAACTTTTTACGATTTATTGGTAGTTTGATATTATCGCCAATTCAAAACTTTGTCAATTCCCTTAAAAAGTTACATACAGCTCTTTTTTAGCGCCGCAGACCGGACAATGATCCGGGATACCGTCAATGATGGTATGGCCGCAGATCGGGCAGATATTCACTGATTTAAGTTCTAGATCGTTGCCTTCTTTGGCTATCTCTTGCGCTTTCTTGAATAACCCGGCATGGAGTTTCTCGGCTTCCAAGGCAAAATGAAAAGAACGCTCGGCGCCCTTCTCACCCTGAAACTTTGCAGTTTGCAAATACACAGGATACATTTGTTCCACTTCATGAAGTTCGCCGTTGATGGCCCCTTGCAGATTAGCCACCGAATTTCCCATCCCAAAAACTGCCCCGGCGGCAACTGTATAGTCGCTTACCTGAGCATTCAATTCCTTAAAATGATTGGTGGCATGGACTTGTTCAGCATAGGAAATCGCCTTAAACAACTTGCCGATATTAGGAAAACCTTCATTTTCCGCCTGTTTTCCCCAGGCGATGTACCGCATATGGGCCATACTTTCGCCACCATAAGCTGAACGTAGAAAATCCGCTGTCATTGCATTTTGTACCGACATCGTTTTACCCTCCTAATTATTAAATCAATTGATTGTGAAAATGTCTTGCCTGTTTTATTTAAAATTATTATGTAACTTTTGCCGCTTCTTATCCCAAATGGAGTTAAATTGTGGGTGATTTTTTGTCGTACTTCAAGTAGACGGAATAATAATACTTATTAGGATACCTAATTTTTATGATGCTCAAAGAACGCGCAGTTTATTTTCGATGCCTTTATTTAATTTTAATATAATCTAATATCATTATAGTTAACTATTTATGCTGATAATTTCCCGTCCAATTTTTAAGACTAAACGTAATCTTGAATTGATCCTAAGGCGCGCACTTTACACAAAGTGCACGCACGGTAGGATTGCAATTTTCAATTCATTATTGGACTACTTTATCTCATTGATATCAAACGGGGTTCCTTGGTATACATAGTAGTTCAACCAATTAAAATAGAGAAGATGGGCGTGACTACGCCATTTAACCAATGGTGCATTCGTAGGATTATCGTTCGGATAATAATTCCTGGGCACCGCGATATTGAGCCCTTTGGCAATATCCCGGTCATACTCCGCCTTTAAGGATAAAGGATCGTATTCGGAATGACCGGTTACAAAAACCCGGCGTTCATCTTTAGAAACCACAATATAGACCCCGGCTTCTTTGGATACCGACAAGATCTCCAAATCAGGTATTTTTTCAATATCTGCCAACTTAACCTCGGTATTACGGGAATGTGGCGCCAGGAATACATCATCAAAGCCCCGCAATAACTTGGTATACTTTTGATTGATGGTATGCTCAAAAACTCCAAACATCTTCTGCGGCAAAGGGTATTTAGGAATTTTATAATGGTAGTAAAGTCCGGCCTGAGCGGCCCAACAGATATAAAATGTGGAATATACGTGATGTTCGGCCCATTGCATGATTTCGGTCAGTTCTTCCCAATAATCGACTTCTTCAAATTCCATTTGTTCCACCGGCGCTCCGGTGATCACCAAACCGTCAAATTTTTCAGTGGATACCTCGTCTAGGGTCTTATAAAATGTTTTAAGATGTTCCTCGGGGGTATTTTTGCACTCATGGTTTTTAGGTTGAAGCAAAAATGCCTCCACCTGCAATGGCGTATTCCCCAGCAACCGCAACAACTGGGTCTCAGTTGTAATTTTAGTGGGCATCAAGTTGAGAATCGCGATCCGGAGCGGTCGGATATCCTGGTGAACGGCCCGGTCTTCCGTCATCACAAAGATATTCTCCCGGTTTAATACTTCAGTTGCTGGCAAGTTATCAGGTATTCTAATCGGCATTTCGGCATCCTCCAATATGTTGTCAATTAAAAGCAAAAGCCTCTTCGACGAGGAAGAGGCCTTTATAAAACTAAGCTACACCGGCTTAATTATAAATTACCGTCTTCTCTTATCTCTCAGGTTACCCCGCAGGAATTGGCACAGCATCCGTCAATCCATAATATGGCTTGCCGAATAGTTGCCGAGGGTTCATCGGGCCAGTCCCTTCCCCTCTCCGGATAAGAGCACTTTTATGTATTTATTGATATGATAATACTTTGCGAGTGAAAAATCAACTATAAAAAACCAATTTACTGTAACTAATTTTTTAAGGTGCTTAGGTATATGTCCGGTCATGATTTCCGCTGCTTCTGTTCTCATTTTTCGTAACTTATACTTGCTTATAATTATGTCATGAGATAAGCCCAAATAAAAAAGGACTCTCCGAAAGTGGAAAGGCCTATACAAAAAACACATATGAATTATTTAACCATGTTTAAAGGAATACAAAAAAGAACCCTACAATTCATAAGCTTATTAGTTATTTTTCAGATGACTTCGATTTTGGAATTATAATTCCTAAAAACTTAATCATTTCAGTAATTGAAAGTCCGATAATTGCCACACCCCCAAGGGCAATATACGTGCTTCGTTCAGGTACCAAATCCAAAATTTTTTCATTAACCAAAGATGCAATTAATAATATACCAGAAATAGTGCCTGTCCCATATAAAAAAGACATACACAAAAATCCAAAATTCAGGTCACATCGTCCTTTACATGAGCGTATTAAATAAATAACAACAAAAATAACTCCAAATAATAGAGTGATTAGTCGTATAAAGTAGACCAATTTTGATACCCCTGTTATCTAGTCTTTTTTAGCATTGAACTTGCCATTGATGGAATTATGCAACCAACTATACCCCCTATGACGGCTCCTACTGGGCCGCCAATAGATGTGCCAAAAGCCGCACCACCAATAGTTGTTGCGGTAGTGGCCCTTACAATATCGTTTGTTGTCATTAAGCCACTATGTTGAACAGTCTTTGTAGAAGTAGTCACTATATTCGCCTCCTGACGCAAGTCTTTTCGAACCGGTATTTTAATACTCCTTCTAGACCTACTGATCCCAAGATATGATATACTAATTGTTTTTATTTGGTAATTAACGAGTCCTAAATCTGCAAGTTCCCTATCTTTGGCAAAACAGTAGTCATTGCATATATCGGTTATTTTTCTAGATAATTTATACTGATGTCGTTTATATTGTTGATAATCTGAGCGCTTTAATTGCATACTCATTTTATTCACCTCAAAGATATAAAATGCATGTACTACAAGCCTAAGAAAGTCATTAAATCTGTTAGATAAGAATAATAGAAACAATCTCTTTGGTAACTCAGCCATCGTAGCGAAAAATAGATCTCTAGCTTTTGCCTTAGACCCGAAGTTCTGCGTCTCCAATTTTCATTAGATTTACCTTTATCAATGTAGATTGTTCTTCCTTCTACTTTCATTATACCACCATTATGTATAATTATGTCTTTGTGAATATTTTAATCCCAACAAATGTAAATGTAAATTGCTTGAAAAATTCGACTTTCAATATTAGATTCCTTCTTTTCGTTAAATAATTCTAAATTTCGACAAAATTTTAACATCTACTATTTAATATAGTCCACGCGAACCGTTAAACAGGACTAAAATGGTATGAACAATGATGAATTTAATAAGCATGACTCTTGCATGCTGATAATGTCCAAGTGGATGACCAAGTATAAATAAGCCGTATAATTTAATCTATTTATTTGACTTTTTCCTCTTTCTTTCGAAATATCTTTCATAAAATGCCAATAAAAAAGGACTCCTTTAGGGAATCCTGATTTTCTTTCCAGCCGATGAACAGGTATTATTGACATTATTAAACAAAAATTCAGGCCTTAAAAATCCCTAATTAAATAAACCTTCAGTCCTTTACCGCCCTTGCCAGGCTGGAAGCTTGGCCATCATTTCGCGGGCGGCGTTTCGGGCGACTTTTCCATCAAAGCCTTGCGTCTTGATGACAAATTCAGTCATCCCTGCCAGCTTCTCGTCATACGATTGCATGGCGCCATCAGGGCGGGCGCAGTAAATACAATAGTCCTTGGTCATATCCCCCATTGCGAATTCTTCCTTTTTCTCCATGGGCATTCCACAAGCAATGCAAATTTTCATTTTTAATCTCTCCCCGCAAAAGTAGTTTCATTAGTCGTTATCTGAACGGCTGAATAATCCGTAATTCCCAAGTGATTACCCAATGGATCTTCAAACTCAACAGCCAATCCGGTGCGAATGAGAAACGGTTCCGAACAGAATTGAACACCCTTGGTCTTTAACCGATTGAATTCTTGTTTAACATCATCAACTGTAAACCAAATAGTGGGCTTGGCACTTGGCTGGGCTTTAAGAATAATTGCCGGTTCTTGTGCCCCAACTTTAAAAGCGATCATACCCTGGTTACTAAAATCAAACTTTATATGAACACCCCTTTATTCGGTGAAAACAGCGAGCATCTTTCCACCCATTCTTCATCCATTACCCGTAACCGATTCTTTTTTAAGTTCTCTTTGACTATCCATTGAATATGCTTATTTTTATTTCGGGCTATCCCTTCAAAAGTAGCTTTCCCCTCATCGGGAATTGCGACGATCACCACACTCCAGCCATAACCCAAAGTTTTTCGTAACGTATTCTGGTTGTCGGAAAGCTTACTGTTACTTTTCTCGAACTCTAAAGTTATTTGGGTGAGGAGATTCAAAATTCTCCGATTCATGGATTTCTCTTTCAACAATTTAGGCTCGCACAACGCGGCAACCACGGCTCGCTTTTCTAAATCATTGCCATCCAACCATTTCTCTAAATTATCGATGATCTCAGTCATATTTTTTTCGGCAATTTCTTGAATTCCGATCGCAACCGCTTCTCTTATCCGCCAACTTTTATGAGAAGCATACCTCCTGATTTCCCCTATCGTACCTTTGATCTTATTTTGATTTAGAATACAGTAGCCGACGATTCCGCACATCGCGACAAATTCTTGCGGAGAGTTTTCAAGATCGGGATGAAAAAACGACAAACATTCATTAACCTCACTTACGGTGGCATTCTTGACAAAAGAATACAAGAGTGTTAAATTTCCTCTGGGTCCGGGTAATTCGGATTTCTGTAAAAGATTTTCAACCGTTTTCGTCATACGCTTGTACCGCCGTTATCGTTATCAACCCCAGATAATGTTCAAGCAATTCCGTTCCATAACGTTTCAAAACCGATTCTCCGGGAGCAAATAAATTGGCATTACTCAAGTAATAATGGATCAAACCAATCCAGGTATTAAAAAGTAAGTGTAAAGGAATGTTCCGTATTTTACCCGCTGCAATCTCATGGTCCGCTGCTTGATTGAGATGAATCGAGATGGCCGATTGGATCGTTATCAATGCGCTTTGAGCGCTTGAAGGGAGTATTGTTCCTTCACTGACCAACCGCATATAAAAAGGTTCGACTTCAATTAAACCGTTTAGGTGAGCCTGAAGCACTTCCCTAACAGAGCCGCCACCGCTTGCCAGTTCATGAATCCGCCCGGCGACCCGCTTTCCAAACTCATCAATAACCGCTATCAATAAATCATCCCGGGTGGCAAAATGAGCAAAGACGGTGCCGTGAGAGACCCCGGCGGCACTCGCAATATCGCTGGTGCGGGTTTTGGACAAACCTTCCGCGGCAAACTGCTTGAAGGCTACCTCGATCAATTCTTTTCTGGTTTGGTCTTTTTGGATTTGGCGTTTTGATATCATTATTTTATTGACTCCAAACTCATTGAGTTTAAACTTATTATAATTTAGCTACAATTTTTTGTCAATAGTTTTTATTTTAAAATCAAAAACTGCGATTCTCTCGCAGCTTTTGATTTTAATCAATAGTTTTAATTACAACAGGTAGACCCTTCTTTGTCTTCCGGATCATCACAGCCGCACGTCGGTTCGGTTCCTCGTAGTTTTCCCAGCAATATTCCATAAGCGCATCCTACACCAGCCTTAACCGTTATAGCCTGGGGCGGACAATTCTTCGCACAGGCGCCGCATTCCATGCAGGCATCCCGGTCTTGGATAATCGCTTTATCCATTTCCAACTTAAAAACATTATGCGGGCAAACTTCCTGACAGTTGCCGCAACCGATACATTTCTGCTGAACAAACTCTAGAGTTACTACATTTTTTAAATACTGATGCTTCACATTTTTCATCCTTTCAGGAAAACCGTCAACCATACGTTGAGATCATTTTCTAAAATCCAACCAATACTTTGACTGCCAAAAATAGAATCCCTATCCCGACCGAGATCAACATGGCCGGGATTGCAACCCCCATCTCTTTGACCACACCGGAAAGGGATGTATATGTAGAGGCGCCGGTGAAATTCATCGCCAGATAAGCTGAAATGGGCGGTAAAATTAAAATATAGGTTATGATCTGTTTCCAACTGATGAACAGCCAAGCGTGCCAAATATAAAAAGCGGTCCATAAAAGTCCCAGTATCCACCCTTTCCAGGCAAACTCACGTACCGGAATTAACGGCAACAATATTGGCGTTAAAACAGTCCCTACCAATATCGCCCCCAGATATGGAATGAGATCGATCAACGTACGATAGAACACTTTTAAAAACTCTGCCCAGCCTGCGCCAATTAAGTTGATAATGAAGATAATCATAAAACCAACCACCATATATTTCGCGAGCGGCATCAATTCTATTGGAGTCAGGATTAGGCGATCCCATAGGTTAAACCTGACTTCACGCATCTTGGGAGTGGCTTTTTGGCCGGCTTTCATAAACTCGGGTATGTCTTTAGCCCTTACCGGAGCATAACTCACCTTAAAACCGGATAATTTTTGCACCTCCGCAGCAGACACACCGGGTGCGCCTAATTGAGGCAGAATTAACAGCCGATGTGAAACCACTTCTGCTAGGTGTACCTTAGCGATCCGGTTCACAATTTCCGTTGTCCCGAAAGTTCCTTTACCGGCCGCGCACCAAACATTAATACCTTTGGTATCGATCGCCATGATCCAGGCATCCAGGGTTTTTAGATTTTTACGCAAATGATCAAAACTCATTTTATAATTGCCGGTAACAAATACCGGCGAATTATTATCCGGATTGCCGACCGCATAAAGTCCGGGCAGGACTTTATAATTCATCCTAAAGTTGCTCCCCCAACGGCACTTCCAACTGCCAAGCATATCATCCTTGGTTAACTCCGCAGCCACTTGGGATATATCCCCGATGGCCGTATTTACCGACCCGATAATCCATGCCGGCTGAATAATAACTGTAGATTGGGCACAACAACAACCCGCCGTACCGCATTCACAAGCGGGACTGTTTTTCTCCGCCACATTGATCACCCCATCTTTGCCGTAAATTTAAAAACATATCTTGTAATTATTTCAAAGAAGAGTTTGCCGGATCACCCGGCTCACAATTGCATGGTTCGCCGCATTGCTTCACTGCACTCGCCAACAAAGCGATACTTTCAGCCACTTGGGCATGCTTTTCGGCCGGAATCGCACCTAAGATTTTCAGAATATAATTGCTAATCGAAGTCTCGAGTGAATTACAAAGCCTTTTCCCTTGTTCCGTCAGAGAAAGTGAGATATAGCGTCGATCATTTGGATTCAAAACCCGGTTAACCAAACCCAAATTAACTAAATTATTGACCATCCGGCTTAAGGTACTGGTATCCAAGCCGAGACCGGCGGCTACTTCCACCAGAGAAATCTGCTCCTTTCGAGCTATCTCGAGCAATGATTGACATTGGGCCATACTAACCCCACAACACTGTGTTTCAATCTTAAAGCAGCAAGAGAGACCCTTTTCCAATTGATGCAGCTTTTCAATAAATTGTGTAAGGATTTCTTGATCCATGAGCCCTCGCTCTCAATTCAGCCATCTTCGTTCATTGTTTTACTATACATTAATTGTATAATACAAATATCAAATTGGCAATTAATTATTGAAAAAATTTGTAAGTAAACTAATAGTGTAAAATTACACTTGCATAGTATACCAATTTGTGGTATATTAAAAAAGTAAACCGCTAGTATACTAAACGTTACATTTAGTAGAGAGGTCATTTATGGGTACAACCGATCGCAAAGAACAAGTAAGGAAAATCCGCCAAGAAGACATCATTAATGCAGCCGAGAAGGTCTTTTTTACAAAAGGCATTCGTAACGCGACCATGGATGAGGTGGCCGAAGCAGCCGAGTATAGTAAAAAAACGATTTATACCTACTTTACCAGCAAAGAGCAGATTTATGATGCCATCATTAGTCGGGCTTATAAAATCCTAAACAGTTTAGCCAAGGAGGCTTTCGAGAAAAGCCATCCTGCTAATGGATTTGAAAAAGTTTTATTGATCGGTCAAACATTTTTAAATTTCGAAAATACCTTTCCCAAACACTTTCAAGCCATGGCGGAGTATGATAACCGGGATGAAGATTTAACCTCCGAAGATCAATTCAAAATGGCCAATTACACTGAGAGCAATAAAAGTGCTGATTTAATCATTCAGAGTATTCGGGAAGGTATCGAGGACGGCAGTATTTTTAAAGAGTTGGATCCGGTGAGTACTGCGTTTGTACTTTACGGCAACATAATCGGTTTCATCAATATCATTTTAAAGAAGGAAAAGTATATTATGTATACCTATCAAAAGGATGCGTCCTCCTTGATGATCGAAATGAATCGATTGATCGAAAGAAGCCTAAAGCCTTAGTGAAAAATTAAATAAAATACAGGGAGCTGATCGTTTTGGCAGGAAATAAAATCTCAAAAATTATTTTTCTTACGCTGGGATGCGCCCTGGTAGCAAGCATTAATTGTAGCCTTTATGGGGAAACAAACAAAGCGGATGAACATCCGAAAGACAACCTTACCCAAATCATTCACTATGGATCCCTAGCGCCTAGCAGCCATAATGCTCAGATGTGGCAGGTCAAAATTATAACGGAGAATAAAATCAAGATACTGGTGGATCGAAAACATATCCTGCCTCAGGTAGATCCGGAAAACCGCGAAACATTAATCTCTCTGGGCGCTTTTATCGAAAATATGGTTCTGGCTGCTCCCTGCTTTGGTTTACAGCCGGAAGTCAGCATCATAACAAAAAATCCGGCTGATACGGAAATCGCGGAGCTGACCTTTTGTCCAAAACGCGACCATTCTTCGACAGATATCTTACGTGACATTAAAAATCGCCATACCATCCGAATTCCTTATATGTGCCAGGCATTATCGGCTCAAGATGCGCAATGGTTTAAGACATTTGGAGCAGACCTCCGTTATTTTGCTCTCTCCACTCAAGAAGGAAAATATATTCAACAAGCGATCATTCAGGCTACCAAACAACAAGTGGCGGACGATAACAAGCAAAAAGAACTGGCCGGATTATTCCGCTTTTCAAAAAAAGAAGCTGAAAAAGAAAGAGATGGCCTAACCCCTGACGGAATTGGGCTCTCCGGAATAACCAAATGGTTTGTATCGACCTTTTTTACCCATGACTCCGTGATGTCAAAATCCTTTCGGAATCAAAGTGTCACAACAACTAAAAGGCAAGCCGAAAATTGCAGCGGTTTTGTTGTCCTCACATCCGACGATGATTCGGTTGCATCCTTGGTTGCTAGCGGCCGTTCTTTGGAGAGATTTTTAATTACAGCGACCGGGAAAAAGTTGGCGGTACATCCTATGAGCGCACCATTGGAGGAAAGCCCTTGGAGTGAAGAGATCTCTCAAAAGGTCGGACTGGACAAACCGGTCCAAATGATCTTGCGGGTCGGTTATGTCAAAGATTACGGGCATCCGGTCAGTATGCGCCGGGAGGTGTTGGTGTTGACAGCGCAATAACCTCAAACAATATAATCAAATACCACCTGAAATAATGTTTAAATCTAGGAGGAATAATAAACCATGTTTCTTTTCAACGTGCTAAAATCACTTCAAGTGTTAATCATTGGAACAGTTCTTTGTCTGACAGTGTCTCTTACGGCTCACGCCGCGGCGATGGATGAAAACCCGCTTCAGTCAAGCAGCTCGGAAAATAACGGTCTCTCTTTCGGAATGGAAGTTGATGCGCTGCCGTATGTCAGCGGCGGGCATTATATAAGCGGAGTGATTGGTTTTGACCATTATAATCTTCGCTTAATCTCCACTAAAACCACCATCCCCGGCTTTGTAACGCCGGATGGATTCAAAGACTGGGATCTGGATGTTACGGCAGTCATTCTGGATTATTTCCCGGGCGAGAATCGCGAAGGTCTATGGCTGGGTGGCGGCATGGAGTTTTGGGACAGTAAAATTCGAACCAAGAATACCGGGGATTCGGGAAGCTTTTCTCAAAAAATCATAACCTTGGGGGCCGGATATGTATATAACCTCAACGAGCACTGGTACATCAACCCCTGGGCCGCAATTCATTACAACCTGAGCGATAAGAATGTCGCCATCGGAGCCAGCAACTTGGATATCCCGGATATTATGTATGAAGCTTCAGTCAAACTGGGCTATAAATTTTAAACCGTGGAATAATACCCGGTCATAATTTCATTTTCCCAAAGCATTGTTTTGATCCTCTCGAGGGCCGCTCCCATCTCATTATAATTGCACGATATGGTTTCTTGACAATAAAGCGGTCCGTTAGTCAGGCGCGGAGCAACGAATCCCTTATGTTAGTAACATCGGGTCAACCTAGCCCGATGTTACTAAAGAGACCAAAACCTTACGAGTTCTGCCCTCTTTATCGCAATTCGGCGGTCATCGTTTTTTCCAGGCTGTCATTTTGTTGGTGCGCTCATCTGCCCCATGTAAACCGGCGAGCCGAGTACAAGGGCATCGGCATGTTCAATGGCGCTATAAAGTTTCTGTATGTCGTCGCCCATAATACAACCCCGATCCCCCTTTTTGCAGCCATTACAACTCCGGCACGGTTTGATATCAAGATCGCTGAAATACCAGCCTTGAGTTTCGGCGCCTTGTTCTTTCGCGCCTTCGAGTATTTTGTTCACTGTCCAGGCGGTATTGCCTTCTTTCCGCGGACTAGCGATAATTCCAATGATATTCATGTTTTTTCCTCCTTGCACGTCTGGTCTGTTTGTGCAGTTTTTGCTCCCAGCTTTTGAAAAATATTATAAATATGATTGTGCGCGGTGTTCGTTGGGATAACTGGAATTTTTTATTTTTATATCCCTTTAAACGTTATTATTATTTATGTATAATAAGCTTATTAACTCAACTTTTGCATTTTAAAATTGTAGCTAAAGCTAAATATATTTGAGTAGGGTGTGCTTATTGATGAAACCTTTAACTCTTGCTCTCGGTATTGCGTTTATGTTTGTATTTGCGTTTGGCGAGCTGAACGCACAGACGCCTGGCTGGCAACCATCGCCGGGGCATACGCAAATATCGATCTGGCCGGGAGCGGCGCCCGATGATGTACGGCCTACTACGGGGCCGGAGAGTGTTACGGCAGGGGATAATCTGGTGGCCGGTAAGCCATGGTTGTGTGTTAGCAACGTCTCGCGGCCGACGATGACAGTTTATACGCCGAAGGGAAAGAATACGGGCGCTGCGTTCGTCGTCTTTCCGGGCGGTGGCTATAAGATTTTGGCTATCGATCTGGAAGGCACGGAGGTCTGCAACTGGCTGACGTCCAAGGGGATCACCTGTGTACTATTGAAGTACCGCGTGCCAGCTCCGAGGTCGGCTCCCCATTGGGGAGCATTTCCACAATCGCCAATGGCACTTGAAGACGCGCAGAGGACGGTGGGGCTGGTGCGCTTTCATGCTGCGGAGTGGCATATCGATCCCCATAAGATTGGAGTGCTTGGGTTTTCGGCGGGCGGACACTTGGTGGCGGCGGTAAGCACCCATTTTAAAAGCCGTTTGTATCCGCTCGTCGATGCTGCCGACAAAGTAAGTTGCCGCCCGGATTTCGCAGTGGCTCTTTATCCTGGGCATATGTGTAAAGATCATGACAAATTTGAATTAAATCCTTATCTTCCCATCAGCCACCAGACGCCGCCTACGTTTTTATTGCAGAACGAGGACGATCATGTGGATAATGTTAATGATGCGCTGGTTTACTACATTGCGCTGAAAAACGCCGGGGTTCCCACAGAGATGCACTTGTATGCGCAGGGTGGACATGGCTTTGGGCTACGGCGTACCAAATTTCCGGCGACGAGCTGGCCCCGATTAGTTGAGACTTGGCTGAGAACGCTCGAGATGATTACAGATCGATGAAGATTCAGAGAGCCGACACACCGCTCGCTCCGAACCGAAAAAATCCCGAAATTTCCGGAAGGATTCTTTAATATCAATCTTGAGTTCAATTTGCTTAATGCAACCATAACGCCAATTTTGGACTCTTTAATATCACTTTTGCGGTCAACATGCTTAAGGCAACCACAATTGCAAATACAATAATGAACTTTAGCCCTGCCGGTAGCACTATATTAAGCAAAAAATACTGGACCCACGTTACATAGACATAATGTACTATGTACATAATATATGCAAAGCTCGCAACATTATCCAACCACGGCCGTGGCTTATTGATTAGGGCAGAAAACAAGGCAAATAATCCGTAGCAGCTCGCAGTACAACTCAATACCCATAATATTGCATATGCCAGACTCCAAATCAATTTCGGAGTATACATGGCCTCTAATTTCACAGTGACAAAACAAAGTAAATTATAAACAACCACACAGGCTATTATCCAAAACAGCCATCTTCGCGCTAAAGGACCATCTGTTGCCAATATGCTTTCCTTTATTCCGTTCCTCCCGATCAGAATTCCAACAATAAACCACAGAAAATAAAGTCCGATTCTTGGCAGCTAAAACCAGAAAGGCGGGCTTAGAAAAGGCACCCAGGTCCCAAATCCAAATTTAGCTAGCAGCGGCACATAAGCGAACAACGTTACTACAAACATGATTAAGGCCGATTTTAACGGCAACCTGATGGTTAAAGCCCATTCTTTCCGGCCGACAATAAGAAACAACAATGCCGCCAGGATATCGAACAAGAGTAAAACCCAGATAAACCATAGGGGACCACTCGACCATCCATCTTTAGTGATAAATCAATGGCTCAAGAGTTACAATAAGCAGAATAGTTCGCAGGGGGTGAGTTGTAGTTAGACATTCAACATACATATTTCAACCTATATAGGTTGATTATTTTATGCCTATTGTAAAGCAAAGAAAAACCCCCATACCAGATAGGGATTCTTGCCTGTTTTTATTTACATTGCTTTCCGGTTCATTTAACCGGGTTCAAGAGAATTTAATCAGGTTTGCAGCAAGATTGTAACTAAAATTATTCAAAATCATCTCGATTGGTTATATCCACGCCTGTCTTCTTTATTTCTTCATCCAAATGCCGATTATACATTTCCACGAAATCAAGCATGATATCATAATGTTCCACGGGTACCTGCTCAAATACGGCTTTATCCCGCTCCCAAAACTCTTGGTGCAGTTCCTCATGGACTTTGTAAATGACATTCCCTTGCGAAGTCAAGCGAAAATAGATTTCTTTCTTGTTATCCGGCTTTTGGTAGCTTTCAAGAAGGCCTTTTTTTATGAGCTTCTTCGTTAGTTTACTGATGGCGCCTAAAGTCATATATAAAGACTCCGCCAGTTTTGTCACGTTGGAATCTACATGGCTTCCAATGTATTCGATGCAATGGATTTCAGAAGACTTATAAGGCTTAAAATCCTTAATTCGCTCTTTTATTTTAACACTATTCAACGAAGTCATCTTATTATATAAGTCCCTGAAACCTATCATGACCTGTTCTTCTTTGTTCATAGCCTGTCCCCCCAGCCGCTTACACATTAACCATATTATAATAGACTTTTGTTTCCATTTCAACAATGTTAAAGTAATTATTCTAAAAATTGAGCTACATTTGAAAAAATAGAAACAAAGACGTATGACCATTCGGTAAGCATAAACCATTCATTATTCGTGTTGTTTCTATGAAATTAGCGGGAGTATGATGAATAACACCCGGTTATAATTTCATTTTCCCAAAGCATTGTTTTGATCCTCTCGAGGGCCTCACCCATCTCATTGGACACCATAAGATTGATGACTCCCGGATAATTGCCGGTTTTCTGTCGATTGGTATCGATTACCAGAATATCGTTTGGCTCAAGCAATGTTTTTAAAATCCCCAATTCAACATCCGCTAATTCCAGCACGTTGGTGATTAATAACTGACCGCTCCCAATGATTGCCCGGGCGATCTCCCCAATTCGCCGTATATCGTCTTCCCGCTCACATCGATTGCTATTATTCCATACGGCCGTATCCGGTTTGCCCGTACTAAGATTTGCCAACCCTGCGTAGTAAACATAATGGCCGTCTTTAAATAAGATCTCTTCTAACGATCGAGCCAGTTTTTTTAGGTAAAACCCATCCTTACCGGTGATAATAACGAGTTTAGGATGCTGGTGGTAGCGGGCAGTCCTTGCCATAATGGGGATATTGCTTTTCTCCCAGGAATAATCGGTTGGAACCAATGTTTTATGATTATACGATTCGGCAGCTGTTATGCTTTGTGTAATAATACCACCGCCCACTATCTCATAATTGTCAATGATCACAAATCTGCCGGTGGCCTCGATTTCCCTCGAGAGGTCAAAGGCCACCGGTTTAAGGGTTTGCAAGATACACTCAGCTACATCATGCCGGTCAATTTGTACTTTTTGAAATTCAGTGCTAAGATCGGCGGCATCAAGCACCCTCACTATCTGTTGCAACACCACCCAAACCCGGTTGGCGGCAATCTTCATTTTATATTTTTTATCCGGAATCATCGGGCTTTTACCCATCCAAAAGAGATTAGCCCTAAAAGTAACGCCAATATTGGGTAATGGTTCACCATTACTCCGGCACATCAATTCTCCCGGTTTGAGGTAAACCTGAGTCTTGAGTGTGAATCCTGTGGCACAACCGGCGCTAACTTCCGATTTGACGGGTTCGTTGAACCCCTCAATGCTTGAGATCTCTGACTTTTTGAATGAAGGAAGGAAAACCACTTCATCCCCTACATGGATTTTACCGGACTCGACCATTCCGGCAAAAATTCGTCGTTCATCCCCGCCTTCGCTGAACTTATAAATATCCTGCAATGGAAAACGGAAGGGTTGTTCCGGTTTGATCTTGGCTTTTTTCAAGTCATCAATCAGCTGTAATAGGTGCTTGCCCTGGTACCAGGGCATATCGTTAGAAAGGGTGGTCAGGTTGGCCCCGGTCCGGGCTGAGATGGGGATAAATGTTATCGGTTCAACCTGAATTTGTTTTAGGAAATTTTGATACTCCGCCTTAATTTGATCAAACCGATCCTGGCGATAGTTTACTAAGTCCATCTTATTGACCAATATCATCACTTGATCAATACCCAGCATCGAAAGCATAAAGCCATGCCGTCTGGAATTCTCCCGGACTCCTTCTTTGGCATCAATTACCAGTAATGCCGCTTCGGCCCTTGCCGCCCCGCTAATCATGTTTTTTAAGAATTCCAAATGTCCGGGGGCATCAATGATAATATAGTGGCGCTTGGCGGTCTTAAAAAAGCAACGGGCACTATCGATAGTGATCCCTTGAGCTTGTTCATCCTTTAAGGCATCCAACAAAAAGGCATATTCAAACGGTTTGGCATTTAGTTCGCAATTTCTGCGCACCTGCTCCAATTTTCCCTCCGGTAGCGATCGGGTATCAGCCAGCAGCCGTCCAATGACGGTACTTTTTCCATGATCCACATGCCCGACAATCACGATATTCATCTGTTCATGCTCGGATTCGGATTTCATCACATATAACCATCCCGTCTCAAAGTTTCCAAGCTGCCCCCGTCTTCCCGATCCTGTTCCCGGCCGGACCGTTCGGCAATATTGGAGAATTTGCCGCTACGCAGTTCTTCAATAATCTCCGCCACATTTTGGGCATCGGAATCCACCGGTTTAGTGCAGGGGAAACAACCGAGTGAACGATATCTTTTGCCGGAACCCCGGTCAAAGTATAATGAAGTGACTGGAATCCTTTCTTTCTCAATGTATTCCCAAATATTCAACTCGGTCCAATCTAATAAGGGGTGAACCCGGATATGCGTCCCGGGCGCAAAATCGGTTTTGAATTGATTCCATAACTCCGGTGGCTGCTCCCCGATATCCCATTCATTTTGAATATCACGGGGTGAAAAATACCGTTCTTTAGAGCGACTCCCCTCTTCGTCAGCCCGCACGCCCACGATTACTCCGGTATACGGTTCCCGATCCGGGTCAAGGATATATTTCCGTTCTTGATGATTAAACTTGTAGCGGGTCCATTCACCGGAAAGCGTATTTTTCAGAGCTTCGGATTTCAATAGTCTGCAGCAAGCGATCCGGTCCACTTTACCGGCGGGAAAAGTCTGCCCTTCTGCCAAGGCTTTTTGATTGGAACCCAC
>WSSedL1CaDRAFT_10000325_pt1 | contig 33322 bp, 27 predicted proteins | sample WetSurSL1Cattail_FD_9464 | JGI IMG/M metagenome (IMG submission 9464)
CCAGCCGCGGTCGACCCATAGACATTCCCTACAATTTCCAGCGTCGAGCTAGCCTGCTGGACACTAGTGTGAACAGTCTCCTGAGCCTTTTGGGTCGTGAAAAATCCGGCACCAAGCACTACGTATGAGAATGATGCGGCGACAACAACAAATGCAATGAGCACAATCGCTGCCTCAAGGCCGGTAAAGGCTTTCTCTCTTCCTGCCGCGTGTGGATCCAAGTTATATCAACTCCAAAGGACATGCGGGTTTCGAGACTAATAAAAAAAGATTAGTAGAGAAGGTTCACCTGATTAAGTCCGCCCGGTACTGAACGAGTGATATCAAACGCAGCGCCGACCGCGGGCTTGATTTCGATGGTAAACCGGTCATTAGCCATGATGTTGTAAGGCGGCATTGCCGTTACTTGGAACTGCTCGCCCGATTCAAGCAGGTCGTTGCTTGTACCCACATCGTTGTTAACTCCCGTTACGCCCCAGTGCCCTGCCGATAGGGCGGCTGTGACCGGATAGTTACCGCTAGTAGGCATAGTCTGGTTCAACGTTTGTAATACTGTTGCATTACTGTAGGTCAGGACCACCTTACTAAAATCAACAGCTGTACCGCCGGGTGCTAGTGCAACGGTAAAGTTGACACTAGTAATACCTGCATTAGTACTGCCAGCCGCGGTCGACCCATAGACATTCCCTACAATTTCCAGCGTCGAGCTAGCCTGCTGGACACTAGTGTGAACAGTCTCCTGAGCCTTTTGGGTCGTGAAGAACCCGGCACCAAGCACCACATACGAGAACACCGCCGCAACGACAACGAATGCAATAAGTACAATCGCTGCCTCAAGGCCGGTGAACCCTTCATCGTTATATTTCAACGAACTCATGATTTCACCTTTTGTGAATTTAGTAGACACTAGTTAGAACTAGCGTCTCTACACTGTAAAGTAGTATTGTTCGTATAAATAGTTTTTGAGAATTCCAGATTATTCTGGTTTTTTTTCCAAAACAGGTGCAATTAAATCAAATTTCCTCTAATTCGCAACTTTGATTCCCGGCCCGGTTTTAAAAAGATACCGCATACCCTTTTTAATGTTTAGACAACCCAATAATCATTTATTACCCTATGGATAAGAAGGACATTACGTATATCATCGCGGCCTTTTGCATCATTCTTGTAGTAGCATTTGTTATCAAACCCTTAGCTACCGGCCAGCCTGTCAATACCGGCATTCCCGTGGCAACGACGGAACCGATCATATCCGAGACCCCTCTTGTGATATATTCGAATGTTACTGGTATTACCACCACACCTCCCACTCCTGCCCCCATACCGACAACCTGGAACCAGAGGGCACAGACCGTTGGTTTTGTCAGTCCCGAATCCTACCATATCTCTACGAATTCAACGCTCCCCCAAGGGACAAGGATAAATGCAACTCCCCCGGATACCAATCGCACGGTATATGCAACTATATCTGGGAAGTACAGCGGAACGACCCAGATCGTGAATATCCCGTTCCCCTATTGGGAATTACAGTATACTATAGATCCCCATATTGGCCCAATGTCTGCGGGGTCAAGCTACGATAGTGAAAAATTTGAACCTACATTAGGGAATCCCTACTCCCATAGTGGTATTTCAGGATCTTATAGTGCAGTAAATCCGGTCTTTTCCATCCAGGTGATGGATGCGACCGATCCCAACCGCATCGTCAGGAGTATAATACCCCCTGGGGGAATAGATCCCGACCTTTGGGCAGGAAATAAGCAGTCGGCGCCCGCAGTTACTCGTACTACTCAACAAAAATATGCAGAAATTGCAGCAACACCCACAGCCAGCAACACTGATCCCCGACCCTGGACCGAAAAGTTCTATGAAGGACAGCGCAGTTATTACTTCATCATCAATTCCCAGTACATCAATTCCTATACAATCAAGGTTCTTGTCCCGACGAAGTATATTGGAAAGTATTAGGGAACCTGCCTGACGCATCAAATGAGGAAAGGAATTACCAAAAGATCAATCCGGTAATACCAGAAAAAACCCCGTCAGGATAATAAAAAATCCTGCAAGAATGTATCTGTTTTTCTAAAACAACAAAATTACAACCGATAAAAGGTATTTTTTTGAGATATAAAGATTATTTAATCGAGTTTCCTTTTACCCATGGACTCGATATACATGATCTCTTTTCCAATCTCAAGGGTGCCCTTCTTATCATCGGGGATGGCAATCTCGAAGTTGGAGTAGTCTTTCATGTCCATGAGTTGTGCCATATCGCCGGCAATGGAGATGACCTGGCCGCTCTTCCTCTCGACAACGGGGACGTAGGTTTTAGTGGAGACCGGCGATACAATGGACCGCTTGACACCATCAAAGATGCCGACTGCGTCGATCCGTGCCTTTGCCGCGCCGTGTTTCCCGGGCTTGGAGGTGGCAAGGCCGACTACCTTGCAGGGTTCATCTTCGATGACAATATACCGTCCTTCCTTTATCTTTCCGATTTCTGTTTGTTCCTTCATTACCTTCACATCCTAAAACGTAACCATATCCTAAGCGCAGAAGTAATTTATCTTTATTGCCTTACATAAATACAACGCTGACTGCATTTAGAGGTTTTTATCACTATGGCCTTCCTTTCTGCCTGTAAAGAAATTGCATGCCTTGTCCGCGAGAATGTCCGCCCGCTGGTAGGATCGCCGGAAGGCGGAAAGGTGCTCCACATGGGGGCCGACCGCACCCCCACCGAGAAGATCGACCAGGTGGCGGAAGACTGCGTGCTTGAGTATGTCCGGGAACACGCACTGTGTTCGCTGTTGATCAGCGAGGAGGCAGGCAAGGTGCCCGTTGAAGGCGGGGAAGGGACGATCTTCCTCGACCCTGTGGACGGGACCTACAATGCCGTTGCCGGGATCCCGTTCTATGCCCTCTCCCTTGCATGGGCAAAGGACGGCGTGGTCCAGCAGGCGTTCGTGCAGGATCTTGCAACGGCAGAGACCTTTACGGCAATTCGGGGCAAGTATGCACGGTGCAACGGGAAAACGATCCATGTGTCGTCAACCTCCCGCCTCGACCAGGCGGCAATGAGCGTGTACGGCAGGAAATTCGATCCTACCCGGATGATGCAGCTCGGCCACAAGATCCGGCGCTGGCGCCTGCTCGGGGCATCGGCACTCGAACTCTCCTATATCGGGGCCGGGCGGATCGACGGATTTGTCGATCTGCGGGGTACGCTGCGGGTAACCGATGCAGCGGCGGGGATGCTGATCTGTACCGAAGCCGGGGGTTCAGTGACCGATCTCGACGGCGCCCCCATCAGTTTCCCTGACGAAGTGACCGTGGGCCGGTGCCTTGTTGCGACAAACGGCGTGCTCCACCACAAGGTTATCGAGTATTTACGGTGATCTCCGATGAAGTGTCTGTTAGTCTCACGGATCGACCTGCCCGGCGCCCTGTCCTGCGCACGGCAGATCCATAAGGCCCTCGTAAAGAAAGGGGTAGAAGTACTTGTCGAGCAGGACACGGCCGCCTGCCTGGGCGAACCCGGTGTCCCGTACAGCAGTGTCGTGGCGGATGTTGCCGTGGTTATCGGCGGCGACGGCACGATCCTCCGCACTGTCCAGCAGATGAACCCGCAGATCCCGATCATCGGGGTCAACCACGGTGAGGTGGGGTTCCTTGCCGATCTCGAACCGGACGAGGCATGGGAGTTTATCCGGACGCTGGTCTCCGGCTTTGAGGTCGAGAAGCGGATGCGGCTCTCGCTGTTTATGAACGACCAGCCGCTCGGCGAGGCCTTAAACGAGGCGCTCATTGTCACGACCCGCCCGGCAAAGATGCTCCGGTTCTCGATCGTCATTGACGGCAGGGTCTCCGAACAGTTCCGCTCGGACGGCCTCCTGGTGAGCACGCCTACCGGCTCGACCGCGTATGCCATGAGCGCCGGGGGCCCGATTGTCGACCCCCGCATGGAAGGCTACCTGGTAGTCCCGCTCGCCCCGTACATGCTTTCCTCCCGCCCGCACTTTATCGGCAGCGACCGCCGCTTAGAGATCCGGCTTGAGAGCTCGAAACCGGCCAAACTGGTGATCGACGGTCAGAAGACCGTAGAGCTGGGGTGCATGGCAACGCTTGCGGTAAAACGGTCCGACCAGCCGGCCCTCTTTGTCGATGCCTACCGCAATTTCTTTGAAAAGGTCGACGAAAAACTCCGGAAATTATAAACCCGGTGCCTGACGACCAAAAAGAACAAGCCTTTTCTTTTTCGGCAACCCCATTCTTTGTTACGAAGGTGGTAACCCGTGCAGGTCTCCATGAAGCTTGAGATGAAGGATTCTCCCGGACAGCTGGTCGCAGCCCTCAAACCGATCTCGGATGTCGGGGGAAACATCATTGCGGTCATCCACCACCGCGACCCGGATCCCACCAGTCATACCTTAAACGTGCAGATCGTGCTTGCCCTTCCCGAGGGCCGCCTCGACCGGCTCGTGGCTCTCCTGAAGGAGCAGGGCGTCCACATCCAGCGGATCGGAAAGGAACGCCTGCTCTACAAGCGCACCGTGATCCTGATCGGCCACCTGATGCACACGGACCTGTCCGATACGGTAGACCGGATCGATTCCACGGGATTTGCCGAGGTCTGCGAGATCTCGATGAGCATGCCCGCCATCAACGAACGTTCAACATCACGGGTCACGATCAAGGCCACGAACCGCAAAGACATGGACTCTGCGGTTGCGGTTCTCCGCAGGGTTGCGGGGGAGAAGTCGCTTCTTTTAATCGAACCCCTGGAGGAGACCGCATGAAGGCAGCGCTGATCGGCCTTGGGTCCGTGGGACGCGGTATTGCGGAAATGATTGCCCATAAGGACCTCGGGATCTCGGTCACGGGAATCGCGGATTCCAAAAGCGGGCTTATCTGCAATGCGGGAATCGATGTTGCCGCAGTGCTCGAAACCAAACAGAAGACCGGAGCCTGCGGCGATCCGGCCGTCTCCGCTGAAGAGATCGTAAAAAAAGCCGATTACGATGTCCTGATCGAAGTAACGCCCACCAATGCCCTTACCGGCGAGCCGGCGCTCGGGTATATCCGGGCAGCCCTTGCCCGGAAGAAGCATGTCGTGACCTCGAACAAGGGGCCCATTGCCCTTGCGTACCGCGAACTCTCGGACCTTGCCAAAAAGAACGGCGTGGCGCTGCGGTACGAGGCAACGGTCGGCGGGGCAATCCCGATCATGCATGTGCTCGAAGACGGGCTGTGCGGGAACGAGATCATCGCCGTCCGGGGCGTGCTCAACGGGACCTGCAACTATATCTTAACGAGGATGGCAGCAGAGGGACTCACCTACGAGCAGGCGCTCATGGAAGCCCGGGAGATGGGGTATGCCGAGGCAGACCCGACCTACGATGTGAAAGGGATCGATGCGGCGATCAAGCTGGTGATCCTGGCAAACACGATCTGGGGCAGCGGGACGAAACTTTCCGATATCGATGTGACGGGAATCGACCTGCTCACGCCGGATGCCCTGCGGCTTGCCGAGGACGGGGACTGCACGATCCGGCTGATTGCCGAGGCGATCCCGGGTAAAAAGATCTTCCGGGTCTCTCCCCGGATGATTGGAAAGGATCATCCGCTCGTTGTCGAAGGCTCCTTAAATGCCCTTACGCTCGAAACCGATATGGCAAAGGAGATCACGCTGATCGGGAAAGGGGCCGGATCGGTCGAGACTGCAAGCGCAATTATCGGGGACATCCTCTACATCCGCGACCATTATGGCAGGCGTGCTTGAACACCGGCGTGAATACCTGCGCCTGATGCGCCAGTTCACGCAGGACGCCGGCTTTTTTACCGTTACCGATATCCAGAAAGCCGCCGGCATCCCGCGGAGCACGGCGCAGGACTGGATTAGCCGCCTGGTCCGGGAGGGCTGCGTTATTGTCCGCAGGGAGAAGTCCGGGCGGGCTGCTGCACGGTATGCCGCAATCTCTGCCGTGCCGCAGAGTACCTGCCGGCGGATCTTTACGACAACCGACGGGGAGCGGGTCGAGATCTTCCACGAGTGCCTGAGCGGGGCCTGCGCATCGTTCTGCGGGTTCCACCATGCCCGGGCCGGCGGGGTGCTTACGAGCGTCCACCGCGACGGGACGCTGTTGCGCGAGTGCGCCCGGACCGGGAACGCCGAGATCGAGATCGGGTTGTCTCCCCGGGCGGCGGTGGGGGTCGCCGGTATTTCCCTTGAGGGCGACCGCATTGTCCAGCGGATCCGCTGTATCGGGGGACCGGCGTACTCGCTGACCGACATGATGTCCCGGGCGGACGGCGTTCTCAATGTCCGGCCCGGTGTCCGCGAAGGTATTGTGGAAGGGCTCGTCTGCACCCGGGCCCTTGCGCACCTGACGATCGGTGTCGACGATACGGATACTGAGGAAGGGGGCGCCACGTTTGCCCTTGCTCTTGCCCTCCTGACCCGGCTGGTTGCGGAGAAAGGGGTGCTGCCCATCAGCCACCATGTCGTGATGCTCTTTGAGAACATCCCCGAGAAGACCGCCGGGAATTCCGCGAGCTACATCGAGCTTGCCGTGCCGCCGTCCCGGATCGATCACGTGATGGCAAAGGCCCGGGAGTTTGTGGAGAACGAGGCTCTCTCCCCGGAATGGGGGATTGCCCTGTACCGGGGGATGACAATCCCTCCCCTGCTCCGGGAGTTCGGGCAGCGTGTGCGTGAAACGGTGGTGGACCGGAGCTTTGCCGAAGCAATGGCGGGGAAGGCGGGCATTGTCCTGTACGGGGGCCGGGGCGTTATCGGGGCGCTGGGCGCGATTTCCCTGGCCCGGCTGCCGCACGAGGTCCAGATGGATCCGCTGCGGAAGATCGATGAAGCGTGCTCCTGAGGCCGGGAAGGTCTGCCCGGGACCCGGAAGGGCCGGATCGCGATAAAACCCGGTGCCCTTGCCGTACCGGAATGACGCTGCCGTGATGCAACACGGATCTTTTTTTTAGTGGGAGGTAGTCCCCTCTTCGGAACAAACCCTGAGGGATGGGGCCGGTTTTGAGGAAAAAGAAAACCGGAGGGTGGGGGTGGGCAATAATTTTGGAGGGGACACCCCGCCCGGCCGGGCACATGGGAGAGGGGTGACCCCCTCCCACTCGTACGATCGGCCACCCCCACCTCCATCAGGGTACGGAGGGGGCACCCCCCTCGTCCGACGAAAGGCTCCCACAGAAGCACACATTCCGGTGCCGGAACCGGGGGGTAGTCCCCCCTCATGCTGAGGGAGGAGGGGGGAGGGGTCGTGAGGCTCAGGGAACATTGGCGGGGGGAGGGGGGGTCCCGAACTGTCCGGGTGGGGGGACTACCCCCCCTTCCCGGTTTTTCCCTGCGTACGGGTTCACGTCGGAGTTCCACGGGAAACTGTGCCCCGATTAGTGGAAGTGTGGGGGGGTAGTCCCCCCTCTCGCTGAGGGTGGAGGGGGTGGGGGCTTGAGGATCTGGGAACGTTGGTGGGGGATGGGGGGTCAGGGCCGGGAATTTTTGGAAGGTGCCGGGTTGCGGTCCGGACATTTTTTTGAAAACATCAGCAACGGATCCGCTCTTTTTTTGCAAAGCTCAGCACCGGACCTGACCTTTTTTTAGAATCCTCAGCAACCGATCTGCTCTTTTTTTTAAAAGCTCAGCCCGGGACCTGAACTTTTTTTAAAATCCTCAGCAACCGATCCGCTGTTTTTTTGAAAACCTCAACCCGGGACCTGACCTTTTTTTGTAAAGCTCAGCACCATGGCCGGACTTTTTTTATGTACAGATGCCTGTTCCGATATGTCTCCGTCGAAGAATTTGATGATTATTCGTGGGTTGGGCAAAAGAGGGGGTGGTGCCGTTCTTTTTTTATAATTCTCAGCAACCGATCCGCTCTTTTTTTGTAATCGCCACCTCCCGCCCCGCACTTTTTTTGAAAACCGCACCAACCGATCTGAAGATTTTTTAGAAAGCTCAGGTCCGGGCCCGGACTTTTTCCGGAAAGCTCAGCAACTGATCTGAAGATTTTCCGGAAACCTCAGCACCGCGATCGATCTTTTTTTGAAATTGCCAGCTCGCAACCGGGACTTTCAAAGAAAAGTGTGGCTGGCCGTTTGATCCGGAAAATAAACGATGCCCTACGCGCAAAACGCCTCGTCGGGTTTTGCGCTACGCACTTACCTTGATCCTAAAACCCCTTTCCTCTCACTTGCCCAGCGAGGGCCCGACGAGGCGCCCGAGCGACTCCGAGCCGAAGCGAGGAGGGGGAGGTATCGCTGATGACAGAAATGCATTTACCGAACCTTAACAGAGGCCCGTATCTAGACGCTTTGGTTATGTGGAGTGGCGTCATAAATTCTTTTGAAAAGATTTGTACCGCATAAATCCCAAATTATAACTTCAAAATGTCCGGATACGAGAAAAATGGTGATTTATGAATAAAAAAAATTATACCTGTCAGATTATACGTAAGTAATAAAACACAAGCATTATTGTAACAAAGATTGTTAACTCAGTATAATTAGTGGAGTGGGACCTTTTGAAATTCGAACCTGGTGACATTGGCGTTCGTTTGTTGGAATCGATAACTCGCGGACTTTACGATGGCAATCTTAATTGTATCAGAGAATATGTGCAGAATGGCATTGATTGTAAAGCAGACAAAATTGAGATTTATTTGGAAAACGGGATTGAAAATCTCGTCATTAAAGATGACGCAAAAGGGATGACAAAAGAGGAGTTAAGGGATGCATTACGCCTAGGTTGGTCATCAAAAACGGAGGATGATGTTGGGTGGAGAGGTATAGGAATATGGAGTGGTATATCTGTTTGTAAACGGATGGCAATTATCACAAAAGCTAAGGGCAGTGAAAAGTACCTTATTGAAATTAATTGTGATAAACTTCTTGAAGAGATGGATAAAAACAAAGATGTTTTTGAAGTGTTATCCGCTGTTACCGGCGAAATTAAAACATTGATGTTGGGACGCGAAGAATCATTAGCAAATGATCACTATACGATAATTCGCTTAGAGAGAATATTGCCCCAATTAAGAACTGTTTTCACCAAAGACGATATTCAAAGATATCTAGAGGATAATATTCCTGCACCCTTTAATCCTAATTTCATGGAGGGGAAGGAAATTAATAATTATCTGAAGAAAAATGGAGTTGAGCTCCAAAAAACAGAGATAATGTTTCAAAATGAGAAAATTTTTAGACCTCCACGTAAGGCGATATCATCATTCGATGAAATCATTAAACACAAATTTGTCCTAAATGGGGAAGAAATTGCTGTTGCATGGTTTGTTACGACTAAAAATAATCAATTAATTTCTGATGAGATTGGGGGGGTCATCTTTAAAAAGAAAGGTTTCACTATTGGGAATACATCATTTGTGGTAAAACAATGTAAAACGTCCTATAATAAATGGCAAGTTGGGGAAATTCATATTGTCTCTAAAAACTTCCGTGAAAATGCCCCACGCAATAATTTTGAATCTGCAGATAACCTTGAGGATTTTTTAAGGGAAGTCGGGGCATATATTGGAAAATTAGGTGCGCAAAACAGATACCAATCCGAAACAGTGGTCACAAAATATGTGGAAAAGGCCCAAAAATTAGCCGAACAAGGAAAACTCGATGATGCCGAACAAGAAATAAAAAAAGCGAACGATAGACTCAAGAGAAAACGGAGTTTCCCAGATGAACCCTCTCTGGCAATAATGAAAAAACCCATTGATGAGCAATCAAAATCTGATAAAAAGGTATTAGACTCCCTTAAAAAACAGATAAAATCTGAAAAAGATGCACGAGCAGATACAACAGATGAATTGGCCGGTGCGAAAAACTTGTTTAATTCCTATAAAAGAGGAATGGATATTGACCTGCAAAACTATGAAAGGAAATTTTCTTCACATGGTAAATTGGATTTTGATATCAGTATAACAAGACCGTTAATAGACTTACTCCAACAAAGAACTGGATTATCCACAAATGAACTCAAAGATCTTTCAAACGCAGCCTATGGATGGACTGCAATTAACGCATCAATAAAAGATCCAATATTGACAGTTGACCCTCTCCTGAATGACAGATCGCTTAACTCATATGAACTAAATAAGGCTCAGAACAGGAATCGTGAATTTGGGGTTATGGTTTATGCAATTCATGATTTATTGGTAAATGTAAAAAAGCATAAACAAGGCTATCCCACGTTAGAATGGTTTGAGACTGCGTCGGATGCCGAAAAATATAAAATGCTTTTGGAAATCTATGCTACATTAAATTTTATTCTCAGACTCATCAAGCTGTCAGAGCCATATCAGCCATAATGCCAGTGACCGATCCTAGAAAGGATCCCAATCTTTTTGTACATGGGGGAGTAATATAATCGATATGAGAATTTTACTCGTTGAACCCGAATACTATACCAAATATCCTCCATTGGGGCTAATGAAATTAGCCTCATTTTATAGGTCGTGGGGAGATGAAATCAAGCTTGTTCGGGGGCTTGTCGAATGCGATTCCTATAACCCGGATAAAATCGAAGTTACGTCACTGTTTACATATGCATGGCAACCTGTCCATAAAGCAATAGAATATTATCACAAAAAATTTCCATCAGCTTCAATTCGAGTTGGCGGTATTTATGCATCAATAATGCCAGAGCATATCAAAAAAAATCACTCCTATATTGAGGTACATAGAGGTCTTTTTGAAAAATCCGAATCTTTTCTTCCCTCATATGATATTTTGCAGTCCGTGGAGAAGTGGAGAGACTGGAACAGCTCAATAGTATTTACTTCGAGAGGTTGTATACGCAAATGCCCGTTTTGTCTTGTTCCACAATTGGAAGGTGGAATTAAATCTGTTGCATCTAACGTTCGAGATTATATTTTCCAGGGCCACAAGCAGATTATTTTATGGGATAACAATTTTTTTGCATCTCCTGATTGGAAAAAGACAATAAAAAACCTAAAAGAAACGGGATTGAATATAGATTTTAATCAAGGTCTCGATGCAAGATTAATTGACGAAGAAAAGGTCTCCGCGTTAGGTGAATTAAAAATTACTACAATACGTATGGCGTATGATTCTCGCGCTCAAAAAAAGAGTGTACAAAAGGCGATAGATTTACTCGAACAACAAGGATTCAGGAAGAAAAAAATCTTTTTTTATGTACTATATAATTTTTTTAATGAGAAACGGAAATGTGGGGATACCCCGGAATCATTCTTTGAGATTATTAATGATCTGGCGGAATGGGGCTGCGTTTCATATCCCATGAGGTATGAGCCAATAAGATCCTTAAAAAAGAATTCCTATGTATCTCCCAATTGGACGCAAACACAGTTGGAAAGTGTTGCGGATGCCCGACGAGTAATTGGTTTTGGGGGCGCCTTCCCTCCATACAGAGGACTTGTCAATAAATTTTTGCAGGCTCGTAATTTTGATGAAGCATTCGAATTATGGCCTAAACAAAGTTCATCCACTTTAATTAAACAAGCGTCTGAAAATAACCCTTCAAAATCTGAGACCATTGCATAACGGTGAGATATTATTCTTTCCCCAACTCACAATAAAATTCAGACCGTATTTTTAGAGAGGTTTTTGGAACATCTGGGATAATTGCTTGCTCCCATCGGCCGCATTTTTGGCATCGCCCCACTAAACATATCCCTTTAATATTTTGCACCTCATATCTATTATCTGATATTATTAACCGCAGGTGCTTTCGGATGCCTGGTAATACGGATTATGATGTTTTTTTCAGTCATTCAAGCCGGGATCATTTGGAAACGGACAAACTGCTTAAAGCCCTAACAGATAAAGGATTGAAAGTCTGGTATGATGATAAAGACATTCAGGACTACGTGGGAATTACCAAATCTGTTGAACAAGGCTTGGCCCATTCTAAAATCTTGCTTGCATATTATTCTCACAATTACCCCAAGTCCCGTTCCTGTCAGTATGAGCTGACCTCCGCCATCATCACAGCGCATAAGATAGGGAATTTCCCCACCCGGGTTCTGGCAGTCAACCCCGAAAAAGGATACGATCATATTCATCCATTGGTGATCCGAGACGAGTTGCAGCCGAACCGGTATCTTATTTCTGGCGACTATGCCCAAATTGCAGATACTATTAATGATCATGTCCAGAAAATTAGCACGGTTTTTGAGGGAATTGTCCGTCGGGAAAATACCGTGTGGTACGGCAAAACGGGTATCGGATCCCGTCGGTTCGTGGGGAGATTTCCCGCAATGTGGGAACTTCATTCCGCCCTCCATGAAAATGATTTTTATATGATCTCAAAATCGCACGCTCCGGCTCTTGTTCAGCTAATAGGTATGGGGGGAATCGGAAAATCCCTTCTCGCGGAAGAATACGCCCTCTGGTTTGCCTCAGCGTTCCCTGGGGGAGTATTCTGGTTAAACGCATTTGGCAATTATGACGCCAAAGCGTCATTAAAACATGAAGAGAGGGAAGCCGAGAGGGTCCGCCAGCTTTTAGATATTGCCTGCATATATGGGGTTAGTACAGATGGCAAAAAGCCGAATGAAATTATTGCAGAACTTAATCGAAAACTCATTCAGTGCGATCTGCCGTTTCTTTGGATCGTTGATGATTTACCTGCAGGAATGAACGAAGCCGAGGTGAAGTCTTGGTTTGCTCCTACGGGTTCACAGGGACGGACATTGATTACCTCAAGAATCTCTTCTTATGATGCTTTTGGAAAAACGCTTAATGTTGATCCTCTGGAGCCCGAAGAAGCTTTCGAGCTTCTCTCAAAATGGAAAAACCCCCGGGATGACGAGAATGCGGCTCGGGAGCTCGCGAAATCACTTGGGTACCATCCTCTAGCTCTAGATATTGCGGGAGCACAACTGAAACGCTCGTTAAGTAAATGTCCATTTTCGGATTTTAATCGCGAACTTGCAGACCGATCAAGTGATACATTGGAGGAATTGGCAAGAGAATTTGCCGGATTACTTCCCACAGGTCACGAAAAGAGTATTGCGAAAACATTTCTCTTTAGTATTGATCAACTGGACAAAGAAGGGCGGGATTTTCTGATCCTTGCATCAATGCTTGCAACTGCACCAATTCCCGGGGTACTTGTTTCAAAAATATTCTCAAAAATAGATGCAGTAGAGGAAAAAGTCGGGAAAAAGAGGGCCGAAAATGCGATTGCACTGGTAGAACATCATTCTCTCGCCAAATATGAAAGGGGCGATATACCTTCGTGGGGAGTACATACTCTTATCTCCCGTACAGTTCTGATTAGGTTCCGACAAAAGAAAAGATTCTCAAAGATGCAAGTAGCAGCGCTGGATGCAGCGATTGAAATATTTTCAATTATTCAAGATGGATGCATCCACCCGGAACTGGAACTAATTTTCCCCCATGCCCGAGAATTAATCAATTTTAAGAAAGACCTCAAGACGGCTAAATTGATGGGATGGCTTGCGGAGTTTGAACGTTGGCGTGGATCATATGCTTCTGCAATAAATCTTTACAATCGTGTGTTAGTTATTCAAAGACACACCGGGGATGATGAGACTTCAAAAATCCTCGTCACTATGGGTAACCTGGCAATAACTTTCAGGGAGGCGGGACAACTTGCCAAAGCCCGAAAACTTCAGGAATACGTACTTGCACGACGATTAAAAATTTATGGAAAGAATACGCGAGAGACCATTGTTGCCATGAGCAATCTATCTATGACTCTAGGGGTCCTTGGAAAAGTTACTGAATCCCGAGAACTCCAAGAAGAAGCGCTTGATCTCTCAAAGAAATATTTGGGGCCGAAACACCCCGACACTCTCGTTATTATGGGAAGTCTCGCTTCAACGCTTGATGATCTTGGAGAATACACAAAATCTCAAGAACTCCATGAACAATCATTAGCACTATCTAAAGAAATTCTTGGGCCGAAACACCCCGACACTCTCATTTCTATGGGCAATCTTGCGTATACATTTCATAATACTGGGGATTATGTTAAGGCCCAAGAACTGGAATTGCAAGTGCTTGATCTTTCTAGAGAGGTGTTAGGGACTGAACATCCGAACACACTCACGGCTATGAATAATTTGAGTGATACACTTAGTCATCTGAACAAAACAGATCAGGCCCGAATTCTTCAAGAACAAGTATTCATTATTTCAAAAAAAAATCTCGGGCCAGATCATCCCGATACTATCATTGCAATGAATGGGTTGGGTAGGATATTATTTGAGTTGAATGACTTCACAAAAGCTCAAGAACTCCAAGAAAAAGTGCTGATATTCTCAACCAAAATCTGGGGTTCGAAACATCCCCATACTATTAGATCAATGATATCTCTTGCAGGTACCTTCGCGACTCTTGAAAATTTCACTAAAGCTCAGGAACTTCAAGAACAAGCACTTGATCTCTTAATTGAAACATTAGGTCCGGAACATCCGATGACTTCAAATGCAGTTATCACGCTCATGGCGATATTATTTGCACAGAAAAAATACCGTGATGGAGAAAAAGTCATGAAGAGTCACATAAAGGTGCTTTTGGATAAAAATTATGGAGATCATAACATAAATCAACAAAAAAGCTTGGAATTTCTTTATTTACTTAAGGAAAGTTTGCAAGATAACTAAACAATGTGGAGTATACTGGTTGGGCAGTCTGCAATGATCCCGCCGATTATGATCAATACCGGGTTCAAGGATACACTATCTCGTCCTTTTTGCCGGGTGGAGGGAATAACAGTGTATTCCCCTGTCATTTGTGACGGGATCCCGGTAAATTTATTGAGAGAAATCTGTCACGTCAGAATCAAAAAACAGAGCTTCACACCATCAGAAAAGGAATGCTGCTAAGGGGATTTGAACCCCTGTCGCGGGCGTGAAAGGCCCGCATGATTGGCCCCTACACTATAGCAGCAGGTAATGTTGCTCTATCTAGTTTCACGCCGCCTGATAAATAGGTTATGGAACGGGCGGGAGGCCGGATGGCACCGGGAAATTCTCCTGCATACCCGCTGCCTGCGATTGCCCGCCAAAAAAAAGGATGAGGCCCGGCCCTCGCGTACCGGGTCTGGTATCGGTACCGGGTTTTTAGCTTATCGCCGCTTTGCTGCGGTCCTCTTTGCCGGGGCCCGGCGGATGACCGGCTTCTTTACCGCAGCCTTCTTTGCCGTGGGCTTGGGCTTTGCCTTTGCCACCGCAACGGTCTTTTTCGCCGGGGCTTTTTTCGCTGCCTTTGCCATTACCTTACCGGTTGTCTTTGCGCCGGCCTTTGCCGCAGCCTTCGTGCCGGTGGCTGCCTTGGCCTTTGAGCCTGCCTTTGCGGTAAAGACCGGGTATCCCTCGCTCTTGGTCACCGCGTGGAACGCTTCCATCAGCTGGCGGGTGACCGGGCCGGGCTTGCCGGAGCCGACGACCCTGCCGTCAACCCAGGTGATCGGGGCGATCTCCGCTGCCGTACCCGAGCAGATCAGCTCGTCCGCGGTATAGAGATCGAAGTACCCGAGGTTCTGCTCTTTGACCGTGATGCCGAGCGACTGTGCGATCTCGAGCACCACCATCCGGGTAACGCCCCGGAGATTGTTGAGCGTGTGGGGGGTGAGGATCTCGCCGTTCTTGATCACGTACAGGTTGTCCCCGGACCCTTCGGCCACGTACCCGTTCGTATCAAAGAAGATCGCCTCGTCGCCGCCCTTGTAGTTCGCCTCGATCTTTGCGAGGATATTGTTGAGGTAGTTGAGGCTCTTCACGTTCGGCGGCAGGCACTCCGGCGGGTTCCTGCGGACCGAGACCGTGATCGCCCTGAGGCCCTTCTCGTACAGGTCGCCGTACATTGCACCCCAGGTGACCGCAATCACGATTGCCGATGCTTTCTTGCACTTGCGCGGGTCGAGGCCGAGATCGCCGACACCCCGGGTGATGATCGGGCGGATATAGGCGTCCCGGAGCTTGTTTCTCCGGAGCACCTCGCAGATCGCCTCGGCCATCTCCTCCTTTGAGATCGGCGGCTTGATGTCGAGCGTCTTTGCCGAATCGTACATCCGGTCGATGTGCTCTTTTAGGCGGAAGACCCGGCCATTGTAGGCACGGATCCCTTCAAAGACGCCGTCCCCGTAAAGAAGGCCGTGGTCAAAGACCGAGACCTTGGCCATGCCCTCCGGCAGGTACTTTCCATCAAGGTAAATGATCATAAAATGTTGTGGGGGCTCTGTAGTATTGTAGTTTTTTCTTTGATCCGGAATTTCACCGGTAAACGCTGCCGGAATTAAAAAAGAAAGCCCGGCACGTTAGTGCCGGTTCATGCAGGTGTCGATGAAGTTGTGGAACATGTCCCGGCTCGCCACCGGGTGGAGGTGGGTATAGCTCCCGAGAGTGTTCTTCGTCACCGCTCCGTCAAGGTTGTCTTTGATCCCCGTACCCCGGGTGAGCTGGTAGGCATACGTGGTCTCATTTGCAAGGCGGACTTCGGAATAGTGGAACTCGTGGCCCCGGAAGCACGAGCGTCCGAGCGGGCACGCAGCCCGGCTTTTCCCTTCCACGTAACTGACCACGCGCCGGGCAGGCATCCGGGTCTCTCCTTTAAAGACCCCGCACATCTCCCCGGAGATCTCCTTTTCATGGCCCTGCCAGCCGGCGGCAAGGTTCATCCGTTCGGTGAGGTACATGAGCCCGCCGCACTCCGCGTAGATGGGCACGCCGTTCGTGGCCGACTCGCGGATCGCCTCGCGCATTTTGTCGTTGGCTTCAAGGCCCGGAACAAAGAGTTCCGGGTAGCCCCCGCCAATGATGTAGCCGTCCGCTTCGGGCAGCCGGTCGTGGAGCGGGCTGAAATGGATGGTCGTTGCCCCGAGCGATCCGAGCACATCGAAGAGGTCTGCGTAATAGAAGTTGAACGCCTCGTCGAGCGCGACCCCGATACGGACGTGCTGCTCCGGTGCCGGGTCGAGATCGGTATATCGTACTGCCGGCGCTGGAGTGTCCTTTGCGAGCGCCAAAAACCGGTCGAGGTCAACGTACTTCCCGATGATCTCGGTGATCGTTTCTATCCGTTTGTCAAAATCGCCCTGCCCGCTCCCTTCGCGATAGGGAACAAGGCCGAGATGGCGCATGGCAAGCTGCATCTCCTCCATCCGGGGGATGGCGCCGATCACGGGCACGCCGCAGTAATGCTCGATGGCCCGGGTCGCCTTTTCCTTGTGCGACCCGCCCTTTACCTGGTTGAGGATCACGCCCGCGATCCGGACCCCGGGATCGAAGCTCTGGAAGCCTTTGACGATTGCCGCTGCGCTCCGGGTGATGCTCTGGGCCGAGACCACGAGCACGACCGGGAGGTCGAGCACCTTTGCAATCGCTGCCGTGCTGCCGATATCGTCGAGTGCCTCGGCTCCTTCATAGAGTCCCCGCACGCCTTCGACAAGAGCGACATCGGCCCCCCGGCACCCGAACGCATAGATGTCCCGGATCTGCCCCTCGCTGAGCGCGAAGGTGTCGAGGTTCCGGCAGGGCCGGTGCGAGACTGCGGAGAGATAGGAGGGATCGATGTAGTCCATCCCGGCCTTGTAGGTCTGGACCGTGTATTTCTTCCCAAGAAGTGCGGCAAGGGCGAGCGTGATGCTCGTCTTCCCGCTGCCCGAGCGGTCGCCGGTGACAAGGATGGACTTCATCGGGCCATGCTCCGCAGGACTGCTCCGAACTCGCTCTCCACGATCTCGCGGACCCCGAGCGTCCGCGGGTGGAGATCGATCTCTACGAGCACGTGTTCGTGGCCGATGGCATGGAGGGGAGCTACCTGCCGGGGGCCGTTGGTCACCGAGAAGCACTCGATGCCCGTGGTGTATTCCGGCGGGATTGCGTGCGGCACGCCCGCGATCAGGGCAAACGACGGCTTTATCGCCTGGATCCGTTCGCCCAGCGCATCGCCGTTTGCCCCGTATTCGTCAAGGGCCCCGGCAAGCTCCGGGGTAACCCCGCGTCCGGCCATCTGTTCCCGGATCCGTTCCGCATCCGCCCGGACCTTGGGCAGGCCCCGGTTGTCGAGGTTGGCGATATAGGTGATATCCGCATCCGGGCAGGCATCGTGCAGCGCCAGGAGTTCGTCGGCGAACATGTACGCGGTCTCCTTCTTCGCGTTCAGGATCGCCACACCCTTTGCCCCGCTCTTTGCGCAGGCAACGAGCCGTTCAGCCGCCACGTGCTTGAGGTCGCCCCGCGAGGGTTCGATATATGCCTGCGAGGCAGCGCCCCGGACCTTCTCTACCTCGTTTGCCTTCTCCATGAGCCGGTGCTGGCGGGCAAGCTCGTCTGCGCTGATCCAGCCGGCCTCTGCCGCTGCATCGAGCGTTGCGAGCACGCCGGCAATATTTTCCGGGAAACCGGCATGGATATCGACGGCAATGGCGGGAGTCGTGATCCCCGAGCTGTCTATGGCCGATGCAAGGTCTTCCCCGATGATCATCGAGACGCAGGTCCCGATCACGGCGATCTTTTTGGGGGAGAAATGCTCCTCCGCGTACCGCAGCACCTCTTCGAGCGGTTTCTGGCCGCCGAAGATGAACTCGTTGTCCGCCAGGGCCGTAGTAAGCACCCGCATCCCGTCCTCTTCGAGGAGTCGGGCGTGCTTGAACGAGCAGCCCGAGGGGCCGTGCAGGACTGCGACATCCACTTCCAGGTCGCGGGCAGTATACAGGGCGGCAACAATCGAACTCGGGCGGGGATGCATGAACCGTGCTGGTGGCATATCTATCGTTATCTCCAGGTCTTGACCGCAAGCACGATGGCTCCGGACGTGGTTGTCTCAAGTGCTTTTTTTTCTGCCTCAAAAAGGCTTGTGCAAACGGTGCTGCCCGGCGCCGGGCTGCCTCCGACCCGGATCACAGTGTCGGGACCGATCGCAGTAACGGCCCGGGCAATTTCGCTGTCGGGGAATCCTTCGCAGACCTTCCCGTCGCTCTCTGCCTGCCCGATGACAAGCGTCAGCTCCGTTTTGCCGGTGCAGGCCCGGGCATAGCGGGCTGCCTCGATCGTGGTATCGGCGTTTGTCCCGCTGTTTGCATTGTCGATGACGGTAATATTCCCCATCACCCGGCGCGACATGCGCCCCGTGATGCCGGGGAAGTTTGCGAGCGGGGCCGGATCGTACCCGAGCAGGGCGGCAGCTGCACCGGCAAGGGCGAGCGGGGTGCGGTACCCGTCCAGCAGGAGGAGCGGGTTTTCGAACCGGAATGTCCGGCCGCCGAGCCGGATCGTGCAGGCGGTTCCGGATACTTCTGCACAATCCTCCAGGTGGACGGCAGTTCCCGCACCCGGCGCAGCAATGCCGGGGGCAAGAAGGACCCGGGGGCTTTCCCGCACCGATGCAAGTTTTACCGCAAGGGCGCTTTTTTTCCCGTTTGCGCAGCGGTAGTCTTTGCCCGACGTGACGATCGCAAGGTCGCCGGCCCCGGTCACCCCGAGGGATTCCTCGGCCACGAGCCAGCCTCCTGCTTCGCGTGCACGTGCAGCCGCAGAGAGGACGGAAGCCGGCGTAATGCTCGTCTTTTCCAGAAACTGCTGCTCCGGGAAACGGTACGTGCCGGCCGAGGTATGCAGGACGCCCGGGCCGGGCAGGATCGAGGCAAGTGCATGGGCCGTGGTGGTCTTTCCCTGCGCCCCGGTGATCTCGATCATCGGGTGAGGGAGTGCAGAGCCTAAAAGCCGGCGAACTGCTTCGTGGTGGGTGATCACCGGCGCTTTTTCTAAAAGAAGGAGGGGATGGTCCGGGTCGAGGTGGACCGGGGCAGTCACAAGATCGTACTGCCCGGTTTTTGCCCGTGCTTCTGCATCGGGCGTTGTGCCGCGGTACACGTCAACGGCATCGGCAGTGATACCTGCCGCCGCATATGCGGCAGCGATCGCACTGCCCCCGTGGATCGTATCGAGTACCAGCACCTGCATATCCGGTTTTTTAAATCAGCGTGAGTGCTTTTTTCGCGTTCTTTACCATCAGTTCGGCAAGGAGCGGGTCGATACCGATCGGGTCTGCGTATACGAGCGGGACGCTCTTCCCGTTCAAGGCAAAGCTGCCTTTTTTCGAGCCCTCGGGAAGGCCGATCTCTCCGGGAATGTCTTTTTCAATGTGGACGCCTTTTGCAAGGAACAGCGGGACAACCACGAGCGCATCGATCTCTTCTTTTTTGAATGCTTCGAGGGACTCCTTAATCGAGGGCTTATTGATATTCATGAACCCGCACTTCACCACAAAACCGGTGTTCTGTGCGGCGATCATCTTTCCGGTTGCTTCGATGAGTTCCTGGTTGTAGGGCATCGTGCTGCCGTGGCCTACAAGTAACATTCCCTTCTTAATCATATAGCACATAGTATTACCTTTATCGTTAAAAATTATTACCAATCGATCCGGACGGCGGGCGGCTGTGCCATGATCGGGTATTCCTGATCCAAACAGATTTGAGCTGATAACCGCAATGGATAAGACCAATGACGGATGCAGGAGAGCGTTTCGGTATCATCATCAATGACCGGGTGGTAAAGACCCCGGTAGTGATTGCGTCCATGGCCGGGATTGTGGATGCGGCGTATGTGCTCGCGAGACAGGCACATGCGGGCCTTGCGTTCATCGGCGGGTATGCAATCGATGCCCCGACGATGGCAGCGGCACAGGAGATCGCAAGCAGCGGGGACCGGAAGGAATTTTTGTACAATGACCCGGTCCCGGTCCTTGAAAAGGAACTTGCCGCCCTTGCCTCCTCGGATGTTGTCTGCGGCATCAGCCTCCGCGGCGCTTCTCCTGAATCCTTTGCCGCCATTGCCCGGGCGTTAGGGACAAAAGCAGTGTACGAGATCGATGCCCACTGCCGGCAGGCGCCCATGGTGGCGGCCGGGGCCGGGGAGTATTACCTGAAAAACCCCGACAAGCTCGTTCCCGTAATACAGGCCCTCAAGGCAGAGGGCGTTACAGTCTCTGTGAAGATCCGTGTCGGTATTGCGGCCGACGACCGGGCGCTTGCCCGGACAATCTGGGCAGCAGGAGCGGACATCATCCACGTTGACCTCATGGATGCGGGAACTGCAAAGCTCCGCCAGATCCGGAACTCCTGCCCGCTCATCATCATCGCCAATAACTCGATCACCACGTTCGATAAGATGCGGGATATGCTCTCCCACGGGGCCGATCTCGTCTCGCTGGCCCGAAAGTCCGATAACGAAACGCTTGCCCTGCTCGATACTGAGATCGTGAAGTACGCGGACACCGACGGCTGGTACAACTCGCCAAAACAACTCTGCCGGGGCGGGGATATCCGGGCGCTCACTTTTTGCTGCATGCCGGTCAAGGAATGCCCGCTCATCCCGACGCTCGCAAAAGTCGGGATGACCAACGAGGAGTATGCGAAGCTCAAGTTAAACGCGGTCGAGGGCACGCCCCTTGCCGGCGGCCCCCACACCTGTTTCGGGAGCCTTGCCTGGTGCTGCAAGACATCCTCGCCCTGCATGTTCCGGGACATGACGCTTGCCCAGGAAGGGCTCCCAAAGAAAGAGTATATGCGGCTGAAACGCGAGCTTTCTGAAACGATTATGGGCCGGATCTTCCATGATGTCCCCTCTGACCGGAGCAGCTGAACGGGCACAGCTCGCCATGATGCTGGAGGTCTGTGCGTTCCCGAAGCCGGGAAACGTAGACCGCTGCCACGATTATTCCGACACGACACTCGAACACTTCTTAGCGTCTGCGATCCTTGCCCGGCCGGCGCTTGAAGAAGCTGCGGCCGGGAAAGGCAGGATCGGCGAGATCATCGGCCACGCGGTAAAGCAGACGAACGTGCACAAGGGGGGTAACACCCACTTCGGTGCATTCATCCTGCTTATCCCGCTCGTGTACGGCGGCGGGATTAACGGGGCCGTCCAGGCAGTTGCAAAGACCGATGTCTCGGACGCGGTCGCGTTCTACAAGGCGTTTGCACTGACAAATGTCCGGATGAACAAGACCGACGAGATCGATGTAAACGACCCCAAAGCCCTGGACATGCTCCGCGACCGGAACATGACGCTCTATGACGTGATGCAGCACTCGGCGCCCAACGACATGGTTGCCCGGGAGTGGGTAAACGGGTTTATCCTGACCCGGCGAGGGGCCGATCTCCTGCACCAGATAGGCCCGGGCCGCGAAGCGATCGTCGAGATGTTTTTGACCCTGCTTGCTACCGAACCGGACACGTTTGTCATAAAGAAGCACGGCCGCGCCGTGGCAGAAGAGGTGCTCCATAAGGCCCGCGAGGTGCTGGACGGGAAAAAGGTGCTTGAAACGCTCGATGCCGAGTTCATCGCGGCCGGGATTAACCCGGGGTCATTAGCGGATATCACGATCGCAGCTATCTATGTTGCACTCTCGGAGGGCTGGGAATGGGACTCTTAAAAGGCGGGATCAACGAGATCATAGCCACGACTGCAAAAAACGCTGCCCCGATCGGGATCCATTACCGCGAGGGGAAAGCGACCATGATCCTTTTTGCCGGAACCCATACCGCGGCAAACATCGAGCGGGACGGCTGGGTGGTGGCAAATATCATCCACGACCCGGTGCTGTACGTAACAACGGCATTTGGGGATCTGCCGGACGAGGCATTTGCGGAGGAGCCGGTCGGGAACCGGGTGATGACCCGGCTCGCTCGTGCGGATGCCTGGATTGCGTTCTCGGCAACGGTCGAGAAAAAGACCGCAGAAGCAATTGTGGTTGCACTCACGCAGGAAAAAGAGATCGTAGAGGAGGTTGCGGTCTGGCCGGTGAACCGCGGCTTCAACAGCATTGTCGATGCGACCGTGCACGCTACCCGGTACCGGGTAAACCACGACCCAAAGCTCAAGGAACTGATCGACTACCATGCCGGGATTGTCCGGAAGTGCGGCGGAAAGAAGGAACTCGCTGCGCTGGCACTGCTCGAAGGATACCTCGGGCCGTCCCCCTGATCGCCCCCTCCCTTTTTTCCTTTTTTACCGCCATGGCCCGGTAACCCTGCTCCCCGGAAATCTGCCGGAGGGTTCCCGGCTGTTTTCGGGATGTCTCCGATCCATACCTTAATGGTACGGTTAAAAAATAGGTAGTATCCATGAGAGAAGAGATCCGGTGGAAAATTATCGTGGCGCTGGGGCTGGTCACCCTTTCCCTCGCACTCTATACCCTCCATTTTTTCATCTTCCAGGACCCGGAGCATATCCTGATCTTCCTTGTCAGCGACATCGCGTTCCTGCCCATCGAGGTGCTGGTGGTCACCCTGATCATCGACCAGATGCTCGAATCCCGCGAGCGGCAGCAGCGGATGGAGAAACTCAACCTTGTCATCGGGACGTTCTTCTCGACCGAAGGAACGCCGCTCCTTGCCATGCTTGCCGGGGCCGATCCCCGGGCCGGCGATCTTCGTCGGGAACTGGTTGTGCAGGAAAGCTGGACACCCGCCCGGTTTGCAGCGCTGCACAAAGAGCTTGCAGTGCACCCTCCCGCGGTTGACATTGCCCGGCTCGATACGGCCCGGTTTGCAGAATACCTCTTCTCCCGCGAAGAGTTCGTGCTCCGGGTTGTGGAAAACCCCATGGTCTTCGAGCACGAGTCGTTTACCGATCTCCTGCTCGCGCTCGGCCATGTGACCGAGGAGTTCAAGGCGCGGCAGGGACTTGCGGCACTTCCCCCGGCAGACCGTGCCCATCTCGAACGCGATATCAACCGGGTCTATGCGGCGCTTGTTATCCAGTGGCTCAGGTACATGGAATATATCCACGGCAGGTACCCGTACCTCTTCTCGCTTGCCCTGCGTACCAATCCGTTCGATGAATCGGCATCTGTGGTGATATCGTAAGGGGCCGCGCTGGTGATGCGGTTAAAAAAAATCGGATGCGTTGCCGGATATTTTTTCGGAAACTCTCCGCCCGCTGCAAACTTTTTAATAAAATTGTTCTGCCCGCGACCCAGACATTTTTTTGGCTGCGTGAACGAATTTTCCAAAAATATCCGGCCGGATTATCCGGATTTTGTCTGCGGGATCATGATGGGGGCTGATGCCCCCATGCCCCCGGTTGCGATGAGTTCCGCCGCCCCCGGCGGGGCGCCCCCGCGGCGGATCAAGAAAAAAATTCCGGGGAAAGATCGCTTCACAACAAATCTCGTTCAACAGTTTGAGGCACTATCGCAACCGGGGATGCCCGTGCGGCGGGGGAGCGAGCCCCAAAGAAGCACATCCTTTTGAAGAGTTTAAGGGATTTTGTGCGTCAAATTACCGGAAAATAACGTATCTGTCCTCCCGGATGCCTTTCCGGTCGTTCCAAATGCGCAATAATGGCAGATCCCCCTTTTTTTCGCAGAAAACCGGATCGCGTTTTTCCCGATCGGGAACCCCCTTTATTTTTCGGTCGTATTGCCCTTTTTAGCCCTGCCCGGATTCACGGACAAGCTGTAGATCAACCGGTTTTTCGCGATCACAGGAAGCCCGCTAAATTGCACGGTTTTTTCTTCGTTAAAACGTCCCGTTTCAAAAAATACCGATTTAAAACAAAAATCATGGAGTGGATTGGCACTATTTCCACTGGAACTTTCCGGTCGCGATCCGACACCAAAACCTCTCCGTCGGAGAAACGATCATGGGAGACGGTAGGTCCGGCCATCCCCTCCTTTATAAAGGGGGGTAATCTCCAGGTAAGGTTGCCTGCCCGGAGTGCGGGTTTATGTAATCGTCCGGCTTCCACCAATCGATCTCAAGAAACAACGGTCGGGTAAACCCGGAGCCTCCGCCACACTCGCTCGTGCCGGGTTCGCAGCCAAAATTTTCTTGGGAACCATGCCGGGTACGGCAGCGCCCGGAGATCGCGGAGATCCTCGGAATCAAATCTTCGTACATCGCATCCGGATCGATCCGGTACGCGGTCTGCCGGACCCGGACGATGCAGGCCGTTCCCGGCTTGAAAACAAAAAGATCGTACGCAAAACCAAAAAAAAAAGATGCCGTGGCATTGGCATCAGGCTGCCGGTTCAGTACAACCGGCGTGAGAGATGGGGCATGTGCATTCAGAGTGAAGGAAAAAGGATGATTACATCGCCTTGACGCGGCGTGCAACATCCTGCCCGAGCTCGTAGCATTTTTTGAGCTCGGCAGCATCGGGCTTGTAGAGCACTTCGTAGCCTTCGTTGATCGTCTCGATGCCCGCATTTTTGAGCCCCTCGGTAACGATCTTTATGGCGCCGCCCTGCCCGCCATGCGAGCCAAAGGCGCACCCGATCTTCTTTGCGGTCAGCCGGCCGGGCCGGATGCCGTGCAGGTAGGAGAGGAAATCGGCTACGGTCGGATACACCTCGTCCTGGAGTGTGGGAGTACCGACAAGAACCGCCTTGGAATCGAGGATCTCGGTGACCACATTGCTCCGGTGCGTCCCTTCAAACCGGCCGTCTTTTAACATGCAGACTTTCACCGCAACGCCTTCTGCCATGACGCCTTCGGCAATCATCTGCGCCATGAGATCGGTCGAGTGGTGCATGGTGTCGTAGACGATCGTTACCTTGTTCTTTGCAACGCCGTTTGACCAGTTCACGTACGCGCCGATGATGTCAGCGGCGTACGATCGCCAGATGACCCCGTGGCTCGGGGCGACCATCGCAATCGGGATCCCGAGTTTCGTGACCTCGTCGAGCTTCTTTAACACCTTGGGCGCGAGGGGTACGATCAGGTTTGCAAAGAACTTCTGGGCATGGGCGAGAGAGGCCTCCTTTCCCAGTTCGTCATCGAAGCGCTCGCAGCTCGCGATGTGCTGGCCGAACGCATCGTTCGGGAAGAGGATCTTGTCTTCGGCAAGGTAGGTGAACATGGAGTCGGGCCAGTGGAGCATCGGGGCTTCGACAAAGACGAGCGTCTTTCCGCCAATGTCGAGCTTGTCGAGGCTTTTTATGGTCTTAAAGTTCCAGCCTTTGGTATCGTAGTGCTTGCCAAAACCGGTGACTGCGGCTTCCGTACAATAGATCGGGACATTGGGCAGCATTTTCGTGAGCATCGGCAGTGCGCCCGAGTGGTCCTTTTCCACATGGTTTGCCACGATGATATCGATCTTTTTCGGGTCGATGATATCTTTTATGCGTTCCATCATCTGGAACTCGTGGCCGGGGTACGTGTTGTCGATCAGTACGTTGTGCTTTTTCCCGAGCACGAGGTACGCGTTATAGGTCGTGCCCGGCAGCGTGTAGCCGTGGTAGTCGCGCAGGTTCCAGTCAATGGCGCCAACCCAGTAGACGCCTTCTGCAAGTTTTGTAGCCTTCATGGTAGTTCGCCTTTCGTTCGGAACTATACGAACATTCTATTGTTTACGAACAGATTATATATCTAGTTTACGTTTATTGTACAGGATAGCGGGAACAGCGATGGCAGGAAAACAAAAGAGAAGATTAAAGCAGGCGGTGCCGGGTATCGGGCTCTTTGCCACACCTTCGGGTGTGCGGGCCGTCCAGTCGCCGGCACGGGCAGGGATTGTCGCGGTCCTTGCGGAACGGGAGCTCCCGTTCGATGAGATCGTAAAACAGTCGGGCAAGGCCAAGTCCACGGTCTCGGTACACCTGCAGGGGCTCGTGCGCGAGGGAATCGTGGATGAGCGGCCCGACCCGGATGATTCCCGGAAAAAGATCTTTTACCTCCGGTCGCCGTATCTCGGGGGACTTGCCACAAAAAAACCGGTGATCCGGGACAGCGCCGACCAGGTGGCCCGGCTCGTGGACGGCCCGGACCCGTTCCGGTTCTACCAGCTGATGTTTCGGACAATCCGGGTGTCGCTCTTAAAGGAGGGCATCAATATCGATCCGGTATTGCAGAACGCCGGCTACCATGTGGGAGAACGGATCTATGCTGCGATTGCGGCCCCGGATCTCGAAAAAATCCTAAAAAATACCCGATCGTTCTGGAAGAAGAATAACCTCGGCGCCCTTGAAATAGAGAGTACCGATCCTCTCGTTATCAGGGTATACGACTGTTTCGAGTGCGGCAGCCTGCCGCAGCTCGGGAGACCTGCCTGCGCGTTCGACTGCGGCGTCCTTGGCGCAGTCTTTACCCGCCACTTCCGGCGCCCCCAGCGGGTGGACGAGACCGCCTGTTATGCCATGGGCGACGACCACTGCCGGTTCGTGATTGCTCCGGAAACCGCCTGACCGGAGACCATCCGGCCCGGGAAAAAAAGGATCAGCGCCGTGTCCCGCACAGGACAAGGGCGGCAGCGGCAAGTCCGGCAAGGGCAAGTGCCCCCTCGAATCCCGGCGCCGTTGTTGTCTGTGCCGGTGCTGCGGTTGTCCCTGAAACACCGGTCCCCTGCGTCAGGGCATGAGAGATCGCAGCGGATGCAGTGGTGGTTTCTGCGTTTGCCTGAGCCGCGACCGTGTAGCTTTTCGACACCGAAGGATTATCAATCCCGGGGCTCGCGAGCGCTTTTGTAATCACGGCTGCCTCTTCCTTATCGGAGGGGTTCTTTTGGCTCCAGTTCGCGATCACGGTACGGTTCGCTGCATAATAGAGCGTACGCGAGGGCCTGTCGTACCCGATCCCGAATGTCCCGTCCGGGCCGGGGAAGGCGGCGATCACGGTATAGGTTCCCTGTTCTGCGGAGGGGAGATTATTCAGGACCAGAGGATTCGCGGTTATGTTCTTTACGACAACTTCGGCACCGCAGCTTGCGGGCACGGACATGACCCCGGTGACCTTGTAACAGGTAAGCGTCCATTCCTGCACCTGCGTTGCATTCCCGGGTACCGGGACAACAAACGATACCGGTGAACCCGGGGCAACGATCTCGTCCGGAACTGTCGTACTTCCCGCAGCAGGTTCCGCAGCAAGTACCGGTACTGCGGTGATGAAAAGGATGAGGAGAATTCCCATGAACAAACCAAATCTGCCAGTCATGGAAATACGTGTGGGCGTTCTTCGCGTAAAAGGGCTTTTTAATAGTCCGTCCGGTTACTTTTTAGTAAAGAACCGAAACCTTCCTGTCCCGGGCCGGAAAAGTGTATCTGATACCAGTATTTACCAGAGTGCTGCCATGCCCTATACCGTTACCCTGATCTCACCGGAGAAAAAAGAGGAACTGGCCACCGGCTGCGCACCGCGGATCCGCTATGAAATTAAGTCCGGTATTTTCGGCTGCTGCATCAAACTGCTCACGGACAATCATACCCTTTGCGAGACCTGGCAGGAGAACTTTTCCGCCATAACCCCGGACATCCGGTCGCACGGCCGGCTCTATGTCTTCTCACATGAAACCTTCCCGGAAAATACCGTGCTCTTCGACCCGTACACAAAGACCGTCTTCCTCTTCAATGTCTCGTATTACGGCTGGGTCAAATCGATTGCGCTTGGCCTCTGCGGCGACATTCTCGAAGACGAACACGGGATCGGTTCGGTCCACGGCGCCTGTGTGGATATCGGCGGCAGGGGGATCTGCGTGGTAGGGACATCGGGTGCGGGAAAAACAACCCAGACCTACGGCATGCTCCGCGATCCCCGGGCACGGATCATCTCGGACGACTGGTTCTTTACCCGGGTCTTCGGTCCCGAGATCCTTGCCTATGGTTCGGAGAAGAACTTCTATATTCGGCAGGATCTCTCGGCGGTCTGGAAGGAATACGCAGGACTTGTTGCCGCAGAAGAGTACGATGCCGACGGGCGGGCTGTTGCCGATATCCGGTGGGTAATCGGGAAGGGCCGGATGCTCCCGCTCACTACGCTTGCGGCAATTATTGTCCTCAAGCGCGATCCTGCCGATACCCGGATCGTCCGGCCGCTGGACAAAGACGAGGCCTTCTCCCTGTTTACACAAAACGGTTACTTTAACCCGCATCTCCTGGTAAAAGATGCACGAAAGGAGACCATAAGGAAGCGGCACATACACGACCTGCTCGACCGGCTCCCGTGTTATCTGGTCAATACCACGGGAACGCCCGAAGATACCCAGAAAGCCATCAGGACGGTCCTGGGCCTTTCCGTCAGTTGATCGATCGCGATACCCGGGGCTTAAAGGTAACCCGGGACCTCACCAAAAAAGCAAGCGTTAAAATATCCCCGCATCAGAGTTCAGATATACTTCAAGAGGTATGGTATGGCTGAAACAACTGCTCCTTCTGAACCGTGTGGAAGTGTATGTGGCTTTAACATGGCCGGGCTCTATCCCTGGTGGGTCATTCTCATCTGGGGGCTCCTTGCCCTGCTTATCGGGATCATGTTCCTGGTATCCCCGGGAATTACCACCCTGGTATTCATCACGTTCCTTGGCGCGTACTGGCTGGTCGGCGGTATCTTTTCCTTGGTGAGTCTCGCGGTAGACAAAACAAACATGGGCTGGAAGATCCTGCTTGCAGTCTTAAGCATAATTGCAGGTATCGTTATCCTCGCGTACCCGCTCTACAGCACGTTCTTTTTGCTCTCGTTCCTGGTCATCTTTGTAGGGTTCTGGGCCTGTGTCACGGGAGCAGTACACCTGTACCAGGCATTTACCGCAAAAGATGCAGCAAACGGGGTTCTTGGGATCCTCAGTTTCATCTTCGGGATCCTGCTTCTGGTCTTCCCCCTGATCTCGGCAGCCCTCCTTCCGTTCGTTGCCGGTATCTTTGCTATCGTTCTCGGGCTTGCTGCAATCATCACGTCGTTTGTGGCACAGAAGGCAAAGCCTGCAGCTGCATAAACCCGCAGAACTTTTCTTTTTTATTTTACGATTGGCTGACGGTCTGGAGATCCGCGTCGGGATCTGAAATGAAAGCGAGGTAAAAAAGAGTTATTCCTTGCTGCTTGCCACGGTCTTTGTGCCGCGGAGAATCGCGATCCTCCCGGTCCGGATCAGCTCTTTTATTCCGAACTGGCGGAGCAGCTTCTCCATGGCATCGATCTTGTCCGAGTCCCCGACAACCTGGAGGATGACCGACTTTGCACCCACGTCCACGATCTGGGCCCGGAAGATCGTTGCTATCTGCATGATCTCCGCCCGGGTCTCGCCCTGGTCGGCGGTCACCTTGAACATCACGAGTTCGCGCTCGACCCGCTCGTTCTCGGTGATGTCCGAGACCTTGATCACATCGATGAGCTTGTTGAGCTGCTTCATGATCTGCTCGATCTGTGCATCGTCGCCAATGGCAACGATCGTGATCCGGCTCATGTCCGGCTCCTCACAGGGACCGACCGCAAGGCTGTCGATGTTAAACCCGCGCCGGGAGAAGAGGCCGGTGACCCGTGAGAGGACACCAGCCTTGTTCTCTACAAGCACGGAAAGCGTGTGCGGCTTCATGATCGCGGATGCCCCCCGATCATCTCGCTGATGGCAGCCCCGGCCGGCACCATGGGAAACACGTTCTCCTCGCGCTCGATCCTGAAGTCGAGCACGAACGGCCCGTCGTGTTCGAGCGAGGCTTTGATTGCCGGCCCGACCTCCTCGCAGGACTCTACTTTTATCCCTTCGATACCGTACGCCTGCGCGATCTTCACGAACTCCACCGGCGGGAGCTCGGTGTAGGAGTAGCGCCGGTCGTAGAAGAGCTCCTGCCACTGGCGCACCATGCCGAGGTACTGGTTGTTTAAGATCGCGATCTTTACCGGGATATTGTACTGCGCAACGGTGCCCATCTCCTGGATGTTCATCTGGATGCTCCCGTCGCCGGCCACATCGAAGACCGGGAGATCGGGCCGGGCAAAGTGCGCCCCGATCGCTGCCGGGAAACCATAGCCCATCGTGCCAAGGCCGCCCGAGGTGATCCAGGTCCGGGGATGGCGGAAGCAGAAGTGCTGGGCGGTCCACATCTGGTTCTGGCCCACTTCGGAGACGATCACCGCATCGCCTTTGAGGATCTCGCTCATCTTTGCGAGGACATACTGAGGGTGGAGGCACCCGTCTTCCTTTGCTGCACGGAGCGGATGGTGCTGTTTCCAGTACCTGATCTTCTTGTTCCATGCCTCGCAGGCCCCGGCCTTTTTGAGGCTTGAAAGCATGTCGGCGAGGACGGACTTTACGTCACCGACTATTGGAACGTCCACGCGCTTGTTCTTCCCGATCTCGGCCGGGTCGATATCGATGTGGATCACCTTTGCATGCGGCGCAAAGGTGCTGATGTTCCCCGTGACCCGGTCATCGAACCGGGCCCCTATTGCGATCAAGAGATCGCACTCGGTGACCGCGAAGTTCGCGTACTCGGTGCCGTGCATGCCGAGCATCCCGAGATTTAGGGGGTGGTCGCAGGGAATGCAGCCGATACCCATGAGGGTGGTCGTGACCGGGATGCCCAGTTTCGTGGCAAACCCGATAAGCTCCGGCGATGCATTTGCCGAGATCACCCCGCCGCCCGCGTAGATGAGCGGGCGTTCGGCCTCGGCGATCAGCGCAAGCGCCTTGTCGACCTGGCGCTTGTTTCCCTTGTAGGTCGGGTTGTAGCCCCGGAGCACCACTTTTTCCGGCACAACCGGTTCCTTGACCGAACGGGTGTTGACATCCTTTGGAAGATCGATGAGCACCGGTCCCTGCCGTCCCGTGCCGGCGATATAGAACGCCTCTTTTACCACGCGGGGGATATCTGTTGTATCCTTCACGAGATAGTTGTGCTTTGTTACCGGCATCGTGATGCCCTGGATATCCGACTCCTGGAAGGCGTCGTTCCCGAGCATCGTGGTCGGGACCTGCCCGGTAAGGGCAACGATCGGGACCGAGTCCATGTAGGCCGTGGCGATCCCGGTGACCAGGTTACAGGCACCCGGCCCCGAGGTCGCAAGGCATACTCCTACCCGGCCGCTCGCGCGGGCATACCCGTCTGCGGCATGTGCAGCTGCCTGCTCGTGCCGTACCAGGATATGCCGCAATGGTGAATCGTAGAGTTCATCATAGATCGGCAGCACCGAGCCGCCAGGGTAGCCGAATATGGTATCGACACCCTCGCGCTGCAGTGATTCGATGAGGAGTTTTGCCCCGGTTTTCATGGTCTGTCCTCTAAAAGCCGGTTCATACCGGCTATCATGGCTTCAACGCTCGCCATAATGATATCCGTTCTGGCGCCGCGTGAAGTAATTATCTTCCCGTCTTTACTTAATCTTACGGTCACTTCGACAAGCGCGTCCGTGCCGCCGCTGATTGCATCGACATGGTACTCTTCGAGCCGTATGTTTGCGGCATCGGCAACCGATCTTGCAAGCACCTGCATGGCGGCGTCGACCGGGCCGTCCCCGGTAGCTGCACCGGTTGTTTCCTTACCCCGGACTTCGAGCGTGACCGAGGCGGTCGGGATCATGCTGTTCCCAGATACGACCGTGAACTGCTTGAGCCGGATCACCGGCTTGCACTCCATGGCCATGACAGCATCGGCTACTGCCATGAGGTCGGCGTCGCTCACCCGTTTCCCGGAGTCCCCGAGATCCTTGATCCTTGATACGATCGCCTTGAGCTGCTGCTCGTTCGGGGCGTACTTCATCTCGTGGAGCGCCGCCTCGACCGAGGCAGAACCGGAGTGCTTCCCGAGCACGATCCGCCGTTTCCTCCCGATCTGCTCGGGCCGGATGGACTCGTACGTTGCCGGTTCCCGGATCACTCCGTGGGCGTGGATCCCGCTCTCGTGGGTGAATGCCATCTCCCCCACAACGGCCTTGTTGACCGGTAAAGGGATGCCGGTGAGGCGCGAGACAAGGGTCGAGAGGGAATAGATCCCCTCCTTTTTGATCCCCGTGTCGTACCCGTAGAGTACTTCTAACGCCATCACAAGCTCCTCAAACGGGGTGTTTCCCGCCCGCTCGCCAAGGCCGTTCACCGTGACATGGGCGCAGGAGGCACCGGCCTTTATGGCCGCGACCGTGTTTGCGAGCGCAAAGCCGAGATCGTCGTGGCAGTGGATGGAGAGCGGGGCGATCTTCGCGAGCGGCGGGATATATGCCGCACACTTCTCGGGCGTGAGCACGCCTACCGTGTCGCAGAAGCAGAGCCGGTCGGCCCCGCGTTCCACCCCGCCGGCATACACTTCGGCAAGAAAGGCCTGGTCGGCCCGTGATGCGTCTTCCCCCGAGAGCTCGACAATGAGCCCCCGGCTCTTTGCATACTCTACCGACGACCAGGCCATCTCCTGGACCTGCTCCCGGGTCTTGCGCATCTTCTTTTCGATATGGAGGTCGCTGACCGGGATCACGAGGTGGACGGAGTCCGCACCGTTATCGGCCGCATAGTCGATATCGGACTTGACCGCCCGTACAAAGGTGCAGGTCTCTACCGGCAGGCCGGCATTTGAGATAAGCCGGATCGCGTCCTGTTCGCCGGTCGATGCCGCAGCCGAGCCGGCTTCGACAACA
>WSSedL1CaDRAFT_10000326_pt1 | contig 33212 bp, 29 predicted proteins | sample WetSurSL1Cattail_FD_9464 | JGI IMG/M metagenome (IMG submission 9464)
CGGGCCGGTTTTGTAAATAAAGCCAATGGCGGGAGCGTTTTGCGCGGTAAAGTTGGGGCGGCAGTTGTTTCAGTCCGCCGGGCCGGTTCGACCTTCACGTATTCCGCGATTAATTTCTTTTTTGGAATCGCTGAAATGATTATTCCGGGTTCCAGTTATTGGAATATGACTCTTTCATTGGAACCGGGCGATGTTCAAAAGGATGAAGAAGGCATCCAGACTTTTCAGACTTTGGGGAAAAACATGGCGAGATTATTAAAACAGCTCCATTCGTAAATGATGTTCCCGTTTTGACAGAATGATGGAGGATGATATCATGCCGATTTTACAGATAGAGCAAACCAAGTGTATACAATGCGGTGCTTGTGCCGCTGTTTGTCCTATAGCTGCGATAACTATTGGAGAGTCTGGACCGAAAGAAGAAGCCAATATTGAATTTTGTATTCACTGTGGGCATTGTGTGGCGGTTTGCCCAAATGCCGCCTTGGATAATCAGGAGAGCACACTTAAGAATCAGGTGAAAATCCAGAAGGAACTTTCCTGGGACGCCGAACAGGCTTCACAATTTTTACGTTCACGCCGCTCTATCCGGAATTACCGGCCGGAACAAGTCCCGAAGGAAAAGTTATTGCAATTGTTGGATGTCGCCAGATTTGCGCCGACTGGCGGCAATAGTCAAGGAATATCTTTCAGGGTCATCAGCGGACAGGAAAATCTACATAAATTGACTGCTGCCACCCTTGATTGGTTGCGACAAGAAGCCGGTTTTGGGAATACCGACCGGTTTATTCAGGCTTTTAATGAAGGAAAAGACCCAATCTTGCGCAATGCGCCACATCTGATAGTGGCACTTTGTTGCCGAGAATTCGCTGAAATTGGACGAAGCAATGCCGCATTTTCTCTGGCTTACGCCGAGCTTTTTGCACCGACTATCGGTTTGGGAACATGCTGGGCAGGATTCTTACAACACTGTGCTTTTAGTGGATATGCACCGTTACTTGGGGCTTTGAATCTCCCTGCCGATCTGACGGTAGCCGGAGCTTTAATGGTGGGATATCCTTTATTCCGGTATCACCGTTTAGTTGATCGAAATCCGCTGAAGGTTTCTTGGAATGAATGATGGAATCAAGTAAAAGGGAGGAAAGGAAAGACCATGGAATTTATAAATGTTATTGAGCGAAGGTATAGTGTTCGTTCTTATCGACCGGATCCGGTGGAGCCGGAAAAAATCCAACAGGTTCTCGAGACGGCAAGATTAGCGCCAACAGCCTGTAATCTACAGGAATTTAAAATTATTGTCATGAAAACGGCGAACCGTAGGGAGGAATTGAAGCGAATTTATCCCCGGGATTGGTTCAGTGAAGCCCCATATGTCCTCTGCGTTTGTTCTATCCCGGAGAAGTGCTGGGTGCGGAGGGATAATAAGAATTATTCCGATGTTGATGCCGCTATCGTCATGGATCATATTATTCTGGCTGCTACTTCATTGGACTTGGGTACTTGTTGGATCGGAGCCTTTGATGCACAGGCCGCCCGGGAAGTATTGGGATTGGATGATACAATGGAACCGGTGGTGTTCACGCCGCTTGGATATGTGCAGGGGGCGGTACCTAACCGGGTTAAAAAACCCCTTAGCGATTTGGTGATCAATTTAGATTAGTGGAGGTGAGGATTAATGAAGTTTATTGGGATCAACGGCAGTCCTCGAAAAAATATGAATACTGCAAAATTGATGAAAAGCGCGCTTGATGGTATCGAATCATGCGGACTGAAAACCAAATTGTACAATTTGTATGACTTGAATTATAAAGGTTGTTATAGTTGTTTCGCTTGCAAAAGGGAAAATAGCGGTTCTTATGGCAGGTGTGTCATCAATGACGACCTTAAACCGATTTTTGAAGAAATTGATACGGCTGACGGTTTATTGGTGGGTTCACCGGTTTATTATGGCGATGTAACCGGACAAATGAGGGCTTTTCTTGAACGGCTTATGTTTCAGTATATGCTATATACCAAACCGCCCAAAACCTTGCGGAAAAAGCGTCTGAAAATCGGATTGATTTATACAATGAACATTGATGAAACGTTATTAAACAAAGTTCTTTAAAAACTCACCTGGGAAATACGGAGTCCGCCATGAACAGGACTTTGGGAGATGTTTCAACATTTCACAGCTTCAGTACCAATCAGTTGGAGAACTATGACAATGTCGAATACAGCTATTTTGATGTGAACGAGCGGCTGAAAAATTATCAAGAAAAATTTCCACTGGAGATTGAGAAAGCATTTAATTTTGGAAAGACCCTGGGAACATAAAGTTCAAACCCCGCGCGTTTTTGAGGATTATAAAAGGGTGGTATGAAATGGATGCTTTTGAAGCTATTCACGAACGGCGTTCGGTGCGTCGTTTTAAACCGGATCCGGTGACTCGGGAAGACATTATGCAGATAGTGGATGCCGCCAATTGGGCCCCTTCGGCCATGAACCGGCAACCTTGGGAATTTATCGCCGTGAGCGGGGAGTACTTGCAGAAAATGGGTCAAAGTTTCAAAACGGTTATCGAGCCGCATCTCAAAGAATGGGATGATAAACCCGATGACGGATCTTCTTTATCAAGAGAGGGATTTCTTCAATTTGCAGCTAACTATGGTAATGCGCCGGTTGTTCTGGTTGTTTTGACCAAAGCCGAAGGGGAACCGCGGCTTCACACCGCTGATCTGGAGAGCGCCAGTGCCGCAATGGAGAATTTGTTACTGGCCGCAACGGCTTTGGGACTGGGAACCTGCTGGATGACGGGACCGTTGCTGGATAGTGAATATCTCCGCCGCTTGCTGGCGATTCCCGATGATAAAACGATCGTGGCTCTAACCCCTTTGGGTTATCCGGCGGTTGTGCCAAAGGCGCCCAAACGTTTTGATCCGGAATTGACCCAAAAAATACGGTGGGTGGGTAATTTGCCGGAATTTGGAGGAGTTAAACCCGATGGAGCTTAAATTAAGCAATATTTGTGAAATTGTGCATGAATATGTGGAAACCAGTCCTTTAAACCGAGTAGCTGAACTTAATGATTTGAAACTGTTTGATAGCCCATTGGTCGAAGTGGCCGCTGCAAGCGATCCCCTTTTTGACGATTTAAAAAAACCGTCCATTGTTGGACCGGATCACTTGTCGCCTCGTGAATGGCTGTCTGGTGCAAAAACGGTCATCTCGTATTTTTTGCCTTTTACGTCCAGAGTTCGAAAAGCAAATCGAATTTCAGGGCTTCCTGCCATTGAGTGGTTGTATGGCCGGATTGAAGGGGAACAATTCAATCGTTCTTTAAGCGGCTACTTGGTTGACTATTTGCGGGATAATGGTTATCAGGCTGTTGCACCAAGCAGTGATCCGCGTTTTGCTGTCAAAGATCGCCGCAGCAACTGGTCGGAACGGCATGGGGCATTTATTGCGGGCCTGGGGACATTCAGTTTGAACCGTTCCCTGATTACCCGCAACGGTTCGGCCGGCAGGATAGGCAGCGTGATTTGCGATTTGCCCATCGAGCCGACACTTCGGGATTATCAGACATACGACGAGTATTGTACCAAGTGTGGCGCTTGTATTTTACGCTGTCCGCCACTGGCGATCAATGAATCCGGCAAAGATAATGCGGTTTGCGGCGAATATTTGGACCGGGTATTGGCTCGGTATAAGCCTCGTTACGGTTGTGGGAAGTGTCAAACCGGCATTCCGTGCGAAACTCAGATTCCCAATCGTTCGGTAAAGAACAAGGATCATTGATAAAAACTTTCGATATCGGTATTAGTAAAAGTTGTAAGCAATAATATAGTCCTTAAATTGTCTAGCGGCTTGAGGTAAATAACGGTTTTGCACAAATGATAACCCAGTTGTTCGGCTACAATTGGGTTCTTTGATGTGCACGGCTATTGGGTGTATCGTGGGTAATTTATTCCATGGCTGTATTGGATATAAAGCGACTCCGAAACCGAGATTGACCAATTCCGCTACTTTGGTGGCGATATCCATTTCAAAAACAATGTTGGGAGTAAATCCAGCCTGACGGCAACATTCCTCCGTAAGATCCCGGATGCCGAATCCCTCTCGTAAGCTTATAAACGGTTCATTGGCAGCTTCGATTAGATTAATGCTGCCACGCTCCGCAAATTGATGACCCTCGGGAACAATCAAAAATATTTCTTCAGTAAAGAGCGGTTTGCACTCAATGAAAGGCCCTTCAATCGGTGGGGAAGAAATGCAAAGATCAACCTTGCCGTTTTCAAGTTGTTGCTTCATTTTCGCGGTTGAACCTATAATGTGACGGAATGCGGTATGGGGATAGAGTTCAAGAAATCCTTTAAGCAATTTAGGAAATGCCGGCAGATAATTGGAAGCGACTGTGACTCTTGAGTTTTCATTTCCCATCATGTCCGATAATTCCCGCTTACCATCTTCAAACTCAAGTAATATCCGATCCACATGACTCTTAAAAACCCGCCCAAACTTGTTCAGTTTGATCTGCCGGCCTTGGCGTTCAAATAAGTTGACTCCCAGGCTTTGTTCGAGTTGGGAAATCGCCTTGCTTAAGGAGGGCTGTGCAATGTGAAGTTCAGCGGCAGCGCGGGACATGTGTTCATACCTAGCAACAGTCTGAAAATATTTCAGTTGATTCAGTTCCATAGCTAACTTTCTCCTTTATTAATAGCTTTTAGCTATATAATAATGAAAATTATATATTTGTTGTTATTAATAATCAAGAGTATAATCATTTTTTAGAATCAATGGGGAGATAAAAGGATGTCTTTTGATTTGAAGCTATGAAAATCTTTTTTAAAAAGTTTTCTAAAAAAGAAGGGTAAGTTCATGAAAAGCAACTCGTTTTTAAAAATGGAATCCATAGATGCCTACCAAAGAAATATTTACCGACAATTATTGAGGGATGTCGGGTTAACCGAAGCCCCTGATTGCGAGGTTCAATTTACCGGGCCGGCTGACCCAATGGTTGATTCACCTTATTATTTGGCAGAAGGATTTGCCGCTTTAGCGGGTGCCGTCGGTATGGCCAACGCTATGATTTGGCAAATGCGGGGAGGAGAGGGTCAAAAGATCACCGTTGACCGCCGAAAGTCCATGTATCACCTATATCGGATGCAATTCCTCCGCCAGAACGGCTATCGGGTTTTACTCTCGGCCCCGTTCAAAAATACGGGAATGACCCATCTCTGCAAAGACGGGCGTTTTATTGAAACTACGACAACCTTCCGGCATTTAGAAGACGACATGCTGGAACTACTCAACTGTATCAATACCAAGGAGGCAGTGGATGCCGCTTTTAGGAAATGGAATTCATTTGAACTGGAAGAAGAAATTAACCGGCGCGGGCTTTGCGGTGCAGTTGTCCGTACTAAAGAAGAGTGGCGTAATCATCCCCAGGGGAAAGTCCTGACAAGTATCCCGGTCATTACCATTGAAAAAATTTCCGACAGTCCTCCGATTCCTTTTAACGCGGCCGACCGGCCCTTGAGGGGGATACGGATATTGGATCTGGCTCATATTGTCGCCGGTCCAACCATGGGCAATGTTCTGGCCGAGCAAGGTGCCGATGTGTTGCATATTAACCCTCCCAATCACGAACAAATCATTCCCAATATTATGGACACAGGCTGGGGTAAACTCTCGGCCTATCTGGACCTGAATGATCCGGTGGATGTCACGCGACTTCATGATTTGATCAAAGACGACTGCGATGTATTTATTCAAAGTTACCGTCCAAATGCCTTCAATAATCGTGGCTTTACGCCTCAAAAAATGGCTGAGATGCGCCCGGGAATCATCCGGGTGGATGTTTCCGCCTACGGGCCTGTTGGACCTTGGGCTCATTATAAAGCATGGGAAAATATTGCGCAAGCATGCACAGGGATCACCGTTGACCAAGGAACAATCGATACCCCATCGCTTGCACCCGGTTTTTTGAGCGATTATTCAACCGGATACTTCGCCGCCCTTGGCGTCCTGGCGGCCCTAATTCGGCGGGCCCGTGAAGGGGGAAGTTACCATGTTCAGGTGTCTTTGGCCCGGGGGTGCATGTGGTATCAGGACTTAGGGTATGTTGCCGAAAAGGATCGTCAAAAGTTTATGGAGAGTCTTCCCGAACAGATCAAACGTTGTCTTGACCCAAGGGTTGGGGATGGTTTCAACGATCGAGTGGAATTAATGGAAACGGATACCCCGTGGGGCCGGTTGACTCATATGGCTCCGCTTATAAAGTATTCTAAAACCCCGGGTTATTGGGAACGGCCGACCGTGCCCCTTGGCTACCATCGGGCTGAATGGCCCAGAATTTGAATTGAGGGTTTCGCAATGACTGTCCAAACGAGGAGTGAATAAAATGAAATCCAGTGCATGGCAAAAATTTGCATTTGCCTGGCTGATAATAGCGGTAGTTGGTTTTGGCATAAGTTCCGGGAGCTCGGCGGAGAACCTAAAAGCGGAGCAATTGACTTTGGATCAGGCGATTCAAATCGCCATGAAAAGCAGTTTACAGCGGCAGATGGCCCAGGATGACGTTCAAGCGGCTGAGGAAAAGGTAGCCCAATCCAGTTCGGCATACGGGCCAAAACTTACATTGAACGGTATGTATAACCATTATGACGAACAACCGGCTCTGGTTACTGTGAGTACGGGGCTCGCCAATTTGGCTAACCAACTTGGCGATTCAGTAGCCGTACCTGATGATGGCTTAGATTATTATGGATATATGATTCATCTGGAACAACCCCTGTATACCGGTAATAAACTAACTGCCACCCACCGGCAGGCCGAAGCCAACCTGGGGAACGCCGCCTCTAATTTGACCGCAGCCGAAAACGATTTGGTATTGGAGGTTAAAAAAGCCTACTATACGGTATTGCTGGCCGAGCAGATGGAAATCACGATGGAAGAAGCGGTTGGCAGTATGGAGCATCATGTGGCTGAAGCCAAATCGTATTTCAAAGCGGGTATGGTCCCACGGATTGATATTATGCGGGCCGAAGTGAAACTGGCCGATTTGAAACAGAAGCAATTGATGGCCAAGAATAACTTACGGCTGGCTAAAACGGCTTTTAATTATGCCTTGGGCGTGAATCTAAATACGGCTTATGTCCTCAAAGACCAGATGAGTTACAAACCGTTACAGGAACAGCTTAATTCCTGCCAGGAGAAAGCCTTGACCTACCGGCCGGAGCTGGCGGCGATGAAAGCCAAATTAGATATGGCCAAACAGGCGGTAGAAATCGCCAAAAGCGGAAATAAGCCGATGGTGGCTCTGGAAGTTGAAAAGCATCATTATGAACCGAACGAATCCAATCCTACCTTGCTCATGGGAGTGGTTGCCACTGTTAAGTTATACGATAGCGGTATGATTCATCATCAGATCGCCGAAGCGGAAGAGAAGCTAAAAAAAGCCATAACCGGCCAGGAACTTATGGAACGCGTCGTTAAACTCGAAGTGGAACAGGCCTATCATAATGTGGAAGCAGCCCTTGAGGCAATAGCAGTTGCCGAAGAGAGCCAAGCACAGGCGGAGGAAACATTACATATGGCGGATACCAGCTATAAAGCCGGGGTAGGGACTTCACTGGAACGGATTGATGCCGAGGTAGGTTTAACCCAAACTCAGACCAATTATACTCAGGCACTAAGCATGTATAACATTGCAATGGCTCAATTAGCAAGGGCTATGGGTATTCAAAAGGAGGATTTTCAATGAAAAAGGCGGGGAAAATTATTATCGGCTTGGTAGGGGTCGCTTTGGGAGTATCCTTGCTATTGATGTATATTCATCGTAATCAGGTGACGGTCGGAGGAAATATCCAGCCGGATGAAATCACCGGCAGTATTGAGGCGCAACAAACGGATGTCAACGTGAAAGTAGCCGGCCGGGTATCGAAGGTCTATGTTGATGAAGGAGATAAAGTCATGGCCGGCCAAAGCATCGCAGAGATGGAAGCCGATAATTTGAAAGCCAAGTCTCAGCAAGTTAAAGCGGTGCTGGATTTGGCTCAATCTACCTACAACCGGATCAATCAATTGTATCGGGATGGGGTTTCCGCTCAGCAGACATTGGATAAGGCCCGAACCGATTTAGAGCAAGCCCGGGCTGCCTATGACGAGGTCCAAAGTTATTTAAATGATTGCCGGGTTAAGGCGCCGATTTCCGGGACTGTTACCTTGAAAACGGTGGAAAACGGGGAATTGGTTTCAACCGGAATGGCGCTGGTGACCATCAGTGATCTTCGCGATATGCATGCTGAAGTAAAAATCCGTGAGACCGCCTTAGAGCAGTTTCCTATCGGACAACGGATTCCGGTTAAAGTTATGGGGGTGCCGCACCGGGTCTATCAAGGCAAGGTATATTATATCAGTCCCAAACCAAGCTACGCCACAGAGCGTGCTTACCAAGAAAAAGGCGAAAAAGATGTGGTTTCGTTTTTAGTCAAAATTAAACTCGACAATTCCGACGGCAAGCTTTATCCGGGCATGACGGCAATCGTTTCCTTATAACATTATATTTCGGGCGTTTGCCTATAACCGGTACCATTTTAGGTTAGTGAAAGAAAGAGGGAATTTGAGTGAATATTTTACTGGAACTCAAACATGTTTATTATCGCTTTGCGAAGCGTGGAGAATGGTTGTTTAAAGATATCAATCTATGCGTTGCGCCGGGAACCAGGACTGCAATCTTAGGAACCAGCGGAGCCGGAACCACAGCACTGTTTGAATTAGTTATCGGGCTTCGTAAAGCCAGTCAAGGCGAGGTCAAACGGCATGGGAAGATCGGTTTGGTAACCCAGAACTTTTCCTGGTATCAAGATTTGACCGTCGCTGAAAATATCGAATTTTGCCGGGTTATTAATGACGGCAATCCAAGACAGGTTGAACAGTTACTGAGCCTTACTACCCTTAAAAATTGGGAAAACACGAGAGCCCAGCAATTACCGGCCGGGTTTCGCCGGATGCTGCAAGTTGTTTGCGCTTTAGTTCGAGAACCGGATTTATTGGTATTGGATGATCCCACGGCTGGCTTGGATCAAGTTTTGCAAAAAAAGTTAAATATCCTTCTGGAGCAAGTCAACGCGGCCGGGACGGCCATTTTAATTTTTACCAGCGACCAACGGATGATTGCCGACTGCCAGCAAGTATTTTATTTAAACCAACAATGCTTGCTGAATGATACCAAAGCCGAAGAATCTGAGGATAAGAAGGAGGCGTGGTTATGAACTATTGCCGGAAAGTTTGGGTGATTATGAAGAAGGAGTTGCTCCATATCTTCAGAGATCGGATTCTCTTTTCGATTACTATTTTTGCTGCGTTGGTCATGACATTTTTATTAGGCGGAATATATATCCAAGGAAAAGTGACTCACATGCCGGTTGTGATTTTCGATCAGGATCAAACGGATCTCAGTCGGATGATTGTGAGGGGATTTGAGGATTCAGAAAGGTTTACCCTTGTTCGTTTCGTTTCTACTTACCAAGAGATGAATCAGGTAATTGAAAAAGAGCAGGCGTATATGGGTATCGTAATTCCGCCTCATTTGGAAGAGAATATTAAGAATGATAAAGGGGCAGAGGTCGCATGTATCGTCAATAACTCCAACCTCCTGGTATCCAGCAATATGGCCAATAACGCCAATGCGGTGATCGGAACGCTCTGTGCGGGAATAACCATGAAAGTGATGGAAGGTTATGGGATAAACCATACCAAGGCTTACCGGGCGGTCACCGCCTTAAGTTTCCGTTCCCGGCTTTGGTATAACCCGACCAATAGTTATGTGGTCTTTATGTTACTCGGTTTGACCGGCACCATTTTCCAGCAAATTATCATGCTTGGAGTAGCGATATCCTTTGTCAAAGAGAAGGAGCAAGAAACCTGGCGGCAATTAATCTTTTCCGACCTAACGCCCGGGCAGTTGATCTGGGGTAAATCATTAACTTATTTTCTGCTTTACTTTATAAACGCTTTAATAATTTGCGCGATAAATTGTTTTTATTTTAAAATTCCGCTGCGAGGTAGTGTGGGGTTATTTCTATTAACCTCCGCCTTATTTACGATAGTGATTTTGACTTTTTCCATGTTAATGTCGGTGCTTTCCAAAAATACCGCCCAAGCCATTCAAAGTATGATGCTGGTTACGATGCCTTCATTGTTGGTTTCGGGTTATACTTGGCCGTATCAAAATTTGCCGTTGGTTCTAAAAGGGTTTTCGAATGTGTTACCGCTTACTTATTTCCTAAGAGCGGAAAAGGCCATTGCCCTGATGGGAGCAGGGTTTGATGTTGTCTGGCCGCAACTGGCGATACTATTATTGATGGTAATAATCTTGTTACCGCTGACTGTTTTTCTGGTAAAGCGTAATATGATGCGAAGTAAAGCATTTCAATAAATTCCCGAATAAATGCAAATAGAAAAAATACAACTTGAATATTCCATGGCTCCTTCCCTTGCCTCAAAGTTACTTCCGTGGTAATCTAGTATAGCGTTTTCTAAATAAATCATAAACGAAAAAACGCTATACTTGGGAAAAACGTTCCACAACGATAGATAGTTATTTAGCGAACGTTTTACTAGTCATATTCGCAAACGAAACTACACGGGAGAACTTTAGGATGGAGTCCAAATTCAAAAAATTTATATCCTATTATCGGCCATATAGGGGAACGTTTCTGGCCGATCTGGTTTGTGCCTTTACAGCAGCTGGGATTAGTCTGGCCTTTCCGCTAATCATCCGCTATATAACCAAGGATGTGTTGGGAACCGGAGCGGCCTCAGCTGCGGGAAGTATCTGGCAATTGGCTTTGGTGATGATCGGTATGGTGATTGTTGAGTATTTATGTAATTACTATATCACCACCTGCGGGCATGTGATGGGGGCCCGGATGGAATACGACCTCCGCAACGAGATTTTCAATCATCTACAGAAATTGTCCTTTAATTATTACGACAATCAAAAGACCGGCCAGATCATGTCCCGGATTACCAACGATTTATTTGATATCACCGAATTATACCACCACGGACCGGAAGATCTCTTGATCTCTTTGACCAAACTCATTGGTTCGTTCTGCATTTTATATCAGCTTAATCTTTGGCTGACGTTGGTGGTATTTGCCTTCATTCCTCCCATGGGCTTGTTTGCCTACTACTACAACCGCCAGATGCGGAAGGCTTTTCGGAAAAACCGGGAGAAGATCGCCGAGATCAACGCCGGTACAGAAGAAAGCATTTCCGGGGTCCGAGTGGTCAAATCTTTTGCCAATGAAGATTTGGAGTTGGAGAAATTTCGGGAAAACAACCAACGGTTTGTAGAGACCAAAAAGAACAGTTACCGTTATATGGGAAGGTATAACAGCGGCATTAATGCCTTTAGTTCTATGATTTATGTGATGTTGGTGGTGGCCGCCGCATTATTCATCAGTCATGGCCGGATTAATCCGGTAGACCTGCTGACTTTTTTGTTATACATCAATGTATTTTTGGAGCCGATTAAAAAGTTGATTAATTTCGGCGAACAGTTTCAAAACGGGATTTCCGGGTTCGACCGTTTTTATGAGATTTTATCCATCGTCCCCGATATTGCCGATACCAAGAAGGCGGTCACTTTGACTCAGGTGAAAGGCGATATTGAGTTTCAAAATGTTTCTTTTCGGTATCGTGAAAATTCCACTGAAGTTCTATCGGAAATTAATCTCAAGGTGAAGGCCGGTGAATATATCGCGTTAGTCGGTCCTTCCGGGGTAGGCAAGACCACCCTGTGTAGTCTGATTCCCAGGTTTTATGAGGTTTCAACCGGAGCTATCCGCTTGGACGGGCGGGACATCCGGGAACTCAAACTGCAATCTTTGCGGCGGAATATCGGCATTGTCCAACAAGATGTCTATTTGTTTGCCGGGTCGGTTCTGGAAAACATTCGCTACGGCAAGCCGGAAGCTTCGGTGGAAGAAGTGATTACTGCAGCTAAAAATGCTAATGCGCATGATTTTATCATGAGTTTACCGGAAGGCTACGAAACCGATATCGGCCAGCGGGGAGTCAAGCTATCCGGAGGCCAAAAGCAACGGCTCAGTATCGCCCGGGTATTTTTAAAGAATCCACCGGTACTGATTTTTGATGAAGCCACTTCGGCCTTGGATAATGAAAGCGAAAAGGTGGTACAGGATTCATTGGAGGCATTGGCCTGGGGTAGGACTACTTTTGTGATTGCCCACCGGCTTTCAACCATTCGTAAGGCCCGCCGGATCCTGGTTTTAACTGCCCAAGGCATTGCGGAGGAGGGGGACCACCAAAGCCTGCTGGATAAGGATGGACTCTATGCGCAGCTATATAAGATGCAATTTAAATAGACTCCCCTCAAAGGTAGTTGAGACAAATTAAAAAGCAGATGGATCGTTCATGAATCCGCCTGCTTTTTGATTTTCTTATATTTAGTTTATTTTTCCGATATCGGCGTATCGGAATTGGAGTCACTCGTCGCATCGTTTGATAAATTAGCATTGTAAGCTTCTTGCACCATAGATTGATGGGCGGAATCCACTTTACCGCTGCTATGAACCCGGCTGCCCAGGAAATGAATGCAAAATTGGCCCCGGAAGTCATTACCGCGAATGGTTTTTCCGCCGTGGGGCATTCCATTCATTGATCCGGATATGAATAGATGATGGCACTGAATAATAACGGCCCGTCGGTTCCAACTCCAGTGACCGCCAAAGATATCTTTCATGGTTTCAGTATCTTGCTTGGTCAACGGTTCGGCGTCCGCGTGATAAACCCCGCCATAACGTTTGGTTTGAAAAGATTTTCCGGTATCCACATCAATAACTTTAACGACTTCTCCAACATTCCATAGTTTATTCATAACCGACCATGGAACTTCTTGAATACCCCGGCTACCGCCACGGGAAGTAATTTGACGGTATCTTCCGGTTGGTATCCAAAGGGTTTGCCCTTGGTTGATTTGATCATCATGCAGGTCATTTTTGACCATAATTTCAGCAATGGATGAATCGAATTTTATAGCAATTTCGGATAAATTCTCGCCAGTTTCAACGGTATATTCAATGGCCTGGTTCCGGTCTTTGAATTCGGCCTCTAATATTTCCTGAGTATCTTGGTTTACTTTGCCATCGGCATTTAAATGGTTTTCCAGTTGAAAAGATTGAACCGCCTCGGCGGTGGAAGATCCATAATAGCCGGAGGGAGGGGTTCTTAAGTATTTTAACTGATATAAATAGTTTTGAACTTCCCGGACCCGCTCGCCTTTAGAGCCGATTTGCAGTAGCTCGGCGGCGCAAATCTGAGAATAGGCCGCAAATATAAATAAAACAAGCAAGATTAGACATTTATAAGGCCGTGGTATCAAATGGCTTCTCCTTTTTCCATTACAATTATTACAAATTTGTTAATTCGCCTTGGAGTAAATCAATTCCTGCCGGATATTTCAATTTCTCGATTAATTTAAGTACTGATAAAACAACCCGCGTTGTTATACGCGGGCGTAACTACTTTAGACCAAAATGGGATGGCTGAAGATCGGTATATTGTTTTCAATGCGATTTATACGCAAGATTTATACTATAATCGGATTGCTTTAATCCTTTTAGGAAATCGTGATATTTACCTGAAATGTGTTGACTGGGGGCTCTTTTGACCAAGAACGGCTATATTGTAAAACAATAGGGGTAGCGCCGATACCGACCGGATGATAAATCCAGTATTCGACCGAAGGTGAACCGGGATTTTTGCCCTGTGCCACCAAAAAGTGACGTGCTTCTTTGAGTATGTCCGGGTTTGGCTTTTGGACATATTGCCAGGTATAGCCGGTGCTGGGGTTGGTTGGAAGGGATAACTCCAGTGTCTGATCCGGCATTAAATGGATAGTCTTGCCGTTATCGGTTTCGCCGACGGCCATTTTTTGAGGTTCCATCTTAACCAACGGTCCTTTTTCATAGGCTATATCCTTGAGTTCTTGATAAGGAATGACAAATTCTAGAATTCCAAAGTTGCCGGGAGTATACTCATTATGTGAGAAATAGATCACCAAAGAATCGGCGGTTAAATAAAACTTTTGGTCTCGCTCAACGGTTTTGAACTTTTTTTGCAAAGGGATATCCCGTTCTACAATTTGCCGTTTGATTATTTTGTTGATCCGGGTGAGGTAATCCTCATCCGTTTTAAATAAATCTTCAAATTTATATATATAACCGTTTTTCAGGTTAAAGGTCAGCGCCTTAATTTTTAGGAATCCCACCGTTTGCGGGCTATTTCCAAAATGCATTTGTAAGACCACACTTAAAACACCCGACCGGTTTAGGGCGATTTGGGTGTTTCCTTCTATCATTAGATCGGGATCTTTTTCGAATCCTTGGCTCCAGATTGTTTTATAGACAGTATCCTGTATTTTTTCATTAATCTTTTGTTGAAGTTCCGGGTTTCTAAATCCCTGGACCGCCGGAAATTTCATCCGGATACGCGGATTGATGATGGTCCGTTCCGAGAGCGGGACCGGATATGCATACGCATTAGAATACATATATCATTCATCCCTTTCGCCAAATAAGCTAAAATCCTAGTAGCTATAATCTATGCGCCGTAAATTACGACGGTTCCTGAAGAAAGGGAAGGATACGTTTTTGGTTCGGGATTTAAATCGGCAGCAACTCCAGTTCAAGCGGATTGGTTATTACCATAGAGAACACAGAGGTTACCGAGTAAACAAGAACTGTTGAAAAACTGTTGAAAAATTTAAATTATTGGCGGTTTCGTTTCGTTAATTATATTATAATATATCTTCGTTTGGCTAGAAGATAGAAAATTGACTATTGGCGGAAATTATCAGCAAAACTTTTTTACCATCGGCGGTTTGTGAATACCCTTGTCAAATGAGTAAATAATAACAATACCATAACCAATAACAACCACAAAACCATAAAAATTTGGGGGCAACAATGGCTGATTTTTTAGGAAAAGTGAAACAGGGGATTGATAAAGGGGTTACCGTCGTATCTGTCAAATCAAAAGAGATAATGGAAGTTGCCAAAATCAAGAATCAACTTGGCACTTTACGAGAAGAACAGGAAAGAGCTTTTCTTATATTGGGTGAAAACGTATACCAGATGTATATGCAAAATGGTTTTAATGAAGAGAAAATCCGTACTAAATGTGAGATGATCACCTTGCTTGGCAGTCAGATTCAGGAAAGGGAAGTTAATTTAGCGCAACTTCATCTGCGGGCGGAGGTGGCATTGGGGAAATCCTTTTGTACGTTTTGTATGGCGGAACTTTCGGTAGGGGCCGTATTTTGCAGCCGATGCGGTGAAAAAATCGCAGAACTGGAAAAACACTAGGATATGGATGTTTAAAGATACCCTTGGCAAATTTCCATTGGGTTTTTTATTTTGCTCTAAATCGGCAAACACCAGCATATCTTAAAACAGAAAAACGCCGGAGGGAGCTATGCGTGCAAGTGAGTTGGAAGGTAAAGAGGTTATTGATGTAAATACCGGAGACCGCTTGGGAGTTATTCAAAAAAGTGAACTTTTGGTAAACACCACTACGGGGCTGGTAGAGGCTTTGATCTTGACCCAACGGGGTTGGAACGGCAGGGATATTGAACTAAGAACGATTCCCTGGGGTGATATTCGTAAAATTAGTGATGAGTTGGTCATTATTAGCGGTACTAATGAGTCATAGGCTTTGGTCGGCGAACTAACCATGTTAATTTGTTAAATAAGTTCAACCAGAAGTACCAAAAATAGGCTTGACAGTTTAGCGGTTTTATAGTAAATATTAAATAGAAGTGTAACAGCTTCTATTTTTTTATATCTTTTTTGGTATAGTAGAGGCGCGAAACCGAAGAGTAGCTCCATGGAGGTTGGCCGGACCGGAGAAGTGGAGTTAAAGGATGTTTCGCCGAAGTCGAAAATTCGCATTACATGGTAACATGTAATGCGTTGGTATGTTAAACCTCGATCCGGCAAGTGCGTATTGATATGAATTAATGAAGTTACTTGCCGGATTCAGGTTAAAACATGCCGGGCCACATTTTCGGCTGGTACCGTTGATCAACAATCCCGGTACTGTCATTAAGAACCTGCGTTTCTTTTAGGAACTTTGTTCCTCTAAGAGAGTTGTTTCTTATGAAGAGCTATCTTGCCGACGAGTGAATTCTATCAGGAATTCGAGTTGGTAATGGCCAACTTTTTTTTATATGGGTAACCGGTTTGCAGTGGCGGGAAATATCGGCACTTGAATAGAGATTGATTGGTATAAGGAGAGGTGTATGTTGAGTAAGATTCGCGTGTTGGTATCGGGCGCTTCCGGACGGATGGGGCGGGAGGTCAGTAAAACAATCCTTAATGATGAAGAGCTTCAGCTGGTCGGCGCGGTTGATAAAATGAATATTGGCAAAGATATTGGGAACTTGGTCGGCTTAGAACCGGTGAATATTTTTCTTCAGGAAGACCTGGCTGCAGGATTAAAATCTTGTAAACCCCAAGTTATGGTGGATTTTACGACTCCGGCGACAGCCATGCCCAATATTCGCGTGGCGCTCACATCCGGTACCAATGTAGTGGTGGGAACTACCGGACTTACCCCGGACAATCTAACTGAGATCAATGGGCTTTGTACCAAATATCAAGTTAATGCGCTAGTAGCCCCGAATTTTGCGGTAGGCGCCTTATTGATGATGAGATTTGCGGCTACCGCAGCGAAATATTTTCCCCAAGTTGAAATTATCGAATTACATCACGACCAAAAACTAGACGCACCTTCGGGGACTTCGATCAAAACTGCGGAAATGATCTTGGCCGGACGTGAACAATCATCGCCTGCAGCCATTGGTGAAGAAAAGATTAAGGGAGTGCGCGGCGGAGAGATGGGTGGGATTCATCTTCACAGTATCCGTTTGCCGGGCTTGATTGCTCATCAAGAAGTAATCTTTGGCGGTCAAGGGCAAACTCTGACTATCCGCCATGATTCGATGAGCCGTGAATCCTTTATGCCCGGTGTAGTTTTGGCGGTTAAAACGGTTTCCCAGCGACCGGGATTTACATATGGGTTAGAGCATTACCTTTTTTAAAGCAGTAGGATCAATCGAATATAGGAGCCGGGAGTCAGGAACCAAAAGATTCTCACTTTGCTTTTAGTCTTTGATATTTTCTTCTGACTCCTGAATTCTTACTCTAAAATCCAAAAATCAGTCGTCATCCACTAACAAAATCTCACCTCCTGATCCGGCTAGGAATATACTGAATTAGCTTGTGTAGTTGGAAAAAGGAGGAGCCACGGTGGAGCCTGTTTTTGATTATCAGGTGACAGTAGTTGGCGGCGATGCCAGACAGATTGTTGTTGCGGATGCCTTAACCGGTCTTTTTAGAAAAGTAGTGATATATGGACACCCCCAGCGAACGGTTCCACAGACCATGGAATGTAGTCGTGATTGCTCGGAAGCTCTGGCTGAAGCCGCGATAATTATATTGCCGATCGGTGGAATGAACGCTGAGGGCTTGGTATGGAGTTATAAGGGAGAACCCCGCATTGATTTCAGCCAATATTTGGCTTCATTACGGCCGGGGACCCTAATCGTTACCGGATCCTTTCCTGAGCGCTTTCTGAAGAAAGCCGATTCCTTTCAATTAAAGGTTCTGCAATATGCCGATGACGATGAAATTGCGATCTTAAATTCGATACCGACAGCCGAAGGAGCTCTGCAATATGCCATGGAAGAACTGCCGATTACCATTCACGGCAGTAAAGTGGTGATTGTAGGCTTTGGAAGGACCGGAATCAGTGTAGCTCGAGTCTTTAAGGCGCTGGGAGCGGAAGTTACGGTTACTGCAAGAAGGAAGGCGGCGCTTGCCAGAGCTAAGGAGATGGCGTGCGCTACCGTGTTGTTGGATTCCTGGTTGGATGCGGCAAGCAAAGCGGATTTAATTATTAATACCGTGCCGGCTGTAATGATTCATGAGCAAATTATCAATAAACTTAATCCGGCAACTGTAATTCTTGATCTAGCCTCGGCGCCCGGTGGTACTGATTTTGAGGCAGCTGAAAAGCGAAATATTAAAGCAATTCTGGTACCCGGATTACCGGGTTTGGTTGCTCCGAAAACAGCTGGAGCCATTTTAGCGGCTACTGTCCCGAAATTAATCAGCGATTACTTTCAAGCGGGAGGTGGCGTATGATGAGATTTAGCGGAATTAAACTGGGAGTTGCCTTAACCGGTTCGCATTGTACAATTCCGGATGTATTGCCTATAATACAGCTTTTGAAAGATGAAGGAGCCATCATTACTGCGATTTTTTCACCAGCCGTACAACAAACCGATTCCCGGTTTGGGAAAGCTGCGGACTTGTATCAGCAGGTTACAGCCATCATTGGGAGCAAACCTTTAACCGAGATGGTCCAGGTGGAACCAATTGGGCCGCAAAAAATATTGGATCTCATTTTAGTTGCTCCCTGTACCGGTAATACTTTGGCCAAGATGGCGATGGGGATCACCGATACCTGTGTACTGCTGGCTTGTAAAGCGCAACTGCGGAATAACCGTCCGGTTGTGATTGCGATTTCGACCAATGATGGGTTAAGTGTCAACACGCGAAATCTGGGGACTTTACTAAATCGTAAAAATATTTATTTAGTGCCGTTTGGTCAGGATGCACCGACTGTCAAACCGGCTTCTTTGATTGCTAAAATGGATCTGATTCCCGAAGCACTCTTGGCGGCTTCAGAAGGACGGCAATTGCAACCGGTTATTGTGGGCCATGGGTAAGTTTCCCAAATTGACAATTGAGAATTGGCAATGAAATATCATATCGAATATGCAATCGATTTTTGCATTTACCGGGGCTGAAAGGTTCCCGGTAATGACTCTTTTTTTATAACAGCAATTGGAACAGTTGATGGGATGGACAACTTACTTATAGCTGAAAGCGAGGTACTTCAGGATGCAGGTAATCGTACAGAAATTTGGCGGTACTTCGGTAGCGACGCAGGAGGGACGGGAGAATGTAGCCCGCAAAGTAAAAGAGGCAGTCAATAACGGTTATGGAGTGGTGGTCGTTGTTTCTGCAATGGGTCGCAACGGCGATCCTTATGCGACCGATACTTTAATCGGACTGGCCCGGAATGTTCTAAAGCAAATTAAGCCTCGTGAACTGGATCTATTAATGTCTTGCGGCGAAAATATATCGACGGTGGTAACAGTACAGACCCTAAAGTCACACGGCATCGAAGCGGCGGCATTTACGGGGGGGCAGGCCGGCATTATAACGGATCATCATTTTAACAATGCCCGGATTATTGAAATTAAACCCGATAATTTGTGGAAATGCATTGAAAGCGGTAAAGTGGCGGTAGTCGCCGGATTTCAGGGGATCACTACCGATGGTGAAGTAACTACCTTGGGGCGTGGCGGTAGTGATACCAGTGCTTCGGCTCTGGGTGTGGCCATCCATGCCGAAGTGGTGGAAATTTACACCGATGTTGATGGAATCATGACCGCCGACCCGCGGCTGGTGCCGCAAGCCAAGCCATTACCGGTCATGACATATAATGAGGTCTGTGAAATGGCCCATCTAGGGGCCAAAGTGGTTCACCCCAGAGCGGTGGAAATTGCCATGGAGGGTCGGATTCCTTTACGAATCAGGTCAACTTTTTCCAATAGTTTGGGTACACTGATCAGTGATGGGACATCCATTGGAAACATTGAGATTCGGGGCGATAAGATAGTAACCGGCTTGGCCCACATTGGGGAGATGGCTTTGGTCAAGTTGGATTCTGCGGAGGACTTGAATAAAAGTGGAGTGATTTTAAAGGTCTTTCAGGCGCTGGCTGGTTCCGGCATTAGTGTGGATATGATTCAGGTGGCTCCTTTTCATGTTGGTTTCATCATTAAGGAAGACTTGGTTGAGAAGGCAAAAGAAGTGTTAAGTCCTATGAAACTGGATCTTTTGATAGAGAAAGGCTACGCCAGGGTTGCGATAATCGGTTCCGGAATGCGGGGCGTTCCGGGTGTAATGGCTCGAATGGTGAGAGGATTACAGAAAAAACAGATTTCAATTTTTCATTCGACTGATTCTCATATCAACATTGCCTGCCTGGTCAAACAGGATGATATGTGCGAAGCCCTTCAGGCGTTGCATGAAGAATTTGAGTTGGCGTAGTGAAGGAGGATTTGGATGATCAAGTTTGGTAAAGTTTTAACCGCAATGGTTACCCCATTTAATCAGAATTTGCAAGTCAATTATCAGGCAGCTCAAGAACTGGCGCTCAAACTGGTAGAGTCGGGTTCGGACGGCGTGGTAGTGGCTGGAACTACCGGGGAATCTCCGACTTTGAGTAAGCAAGAAAAACTGGGTTTATGTAAGGCGGTGGTTGAAGCGGTAGGCGGCAAGGGAACCGTTATTGCCGGGACCGGGAGCTACGATACAGCCGAAAGTATAGAATTAACAAAAGAAGCAGAACGGACCGGCGTGGATGGTGTGATGCTGGTAGCGCCTTATTATAATAAACCTCCGCAGGAAGGATTGTATCAACATTTTAGGGCCATCGCCGGAGAGACTTCCTTGCCGGTGATATTGTATAATATTCCCGGGCGGACCAGTGTAAACATTAGTGTGGATACTATCGTCAGGCTGTCCGCCATTGATAATATTGTGGCCGTGAAAGAGGCCTCCGGAAATCTCGGCCAGGTAAGCGAGATCTATGAGAAGGTGCCGAAAGAATTCTTAATTTACAGCGGTGATGACGCCTTGACTCTCCCGGTGATGAGTTTGGGTGGAGTGGGAGTCATCAGTGTGGCCAGTCATATAGTGGGTCGCAAAATTCAAGATATGATTGCCGCATTTTGTCGAGGCGACCTAATCACTGCCGAGAAAATTAATATTGAAATCGCTCCCTTGGTGCGGAGTCTGTTCCTCACCACTAACCCCATTATGGTGAAAACCGCTTGTAATCTCCTGGGATTTAAGGTGGGCGGTTTACGGTTGCCCTTGGTTGAGGCTTCCCAAACCGAGACCAAGGTTATGGAAGAAGCATTAAAGAGGATCGGTTTGCTTTAACGTTAAAATAACTGCTCCAGCTTGTTAAAAAAGTTTGATATTTTTTATTTGAAGAAAGCAGAGATATAGGCCGGCGAAAGCCGGCTTTTTCATAGCTTGAATAAAAATAATAGGGTTTAAACGGAAAATAATAGAGTAGTCATCCACCCCCCTCGGCAAGTACTTGCCAGGACATACGAAGTCGCGCACATGTGTAAAAGGTAAATATCCTAAACGAAATGTAACTTTCACTATGTTAAAATATATTAAAAATTTAGTTATAATCAGATTAATGATTGCGCGCAACATGTTCTCGTTGATTTCAATTTATTATCGAGGAGGAAAGTTGATGAAAAGAGTTTTTTTGATGCTTGCTTTATGCATGTTGGTAGCTGCTGTATCCGTTCAGGCAGCCCCTAAGGTAACCATTACATTTTGGTACCAAGCAAATGAGGCCAACCCACAGGATGTTGAGGCTCAATGGATGAAGGAAAATCTCCAGCTATTCCAGAAAGTAAATCCTGATATTAAAGTAGATTCGACTTATGTAAGCGCTTCCGATCAATATCAAACAAAAATCACCACCGAAATGGCAGCCAATAATGCCCCCGATGTTTTTCAAACCTGGCTTTCCGGTCGTCTGGAACCTTTTGTAAAAGCAGGACGCGTTTATCCTTTAAACGATGTCATCAAAAAAGATCCTGGGTTTAAATCATTATTAGTAGACGCCAACTTGGTTAATAGTACTTTCGATAAAAAAGTTTATGCGCTTCCGAATATCGTCACTAGTGAACTGCTTTTTTATAACAAGGAATTATTTACCAAGTATGGGGTTGAGGTACCAAAGACCTGGGAACAACTCATCACAGCAGTTAAGAAATTTAAAGCTGATGGTATTGTGCCGATGTCCATGCCTAACAAAGAACCGTGGGTTGGTACGATGACTTATATGTATATCTTTGATCGGATCGCGGGTCCGAATAAATGGAAAGAAACTTGTCTAAACCACACTGGAAAATTCACTGCGCCAGAGTATGCGGCGGCGGCTAAGAAATTTCTTGAACTGCGTGATGCCGGGGCCTTCCCTGAAAATTACAACAGTATGGATTACGCCGAAGGCAAGACGCTTTTTATAAACGGTAAAGCCGCTATGTATATGATGGGAACCTGGGAAGTCGGTTCTTTGGGTCAGACAATGGGTAACAAAGTAGACTTTATGCCCTTCCCATTGATACCCGGTGGAAAAGGCAATCTGGAAAGTTATGTTTTGAGTCAAGATATGGGCTTTGCTATCAGCAGTAAATCCCCGAATAAAGAAGCCGCCAATAAATTACTTAAGTACCTCTTCTCAAAAGAACGCCAAGCGGCTTGGGCTGAAGCGGGCCAATTAATTACCACCAAGAACATTCCGTATAATAAAGATAAAGTTCCGGTGTTATCCGGAAAAGTAATCCAGGCTTTAAACACTGCCAAATATGGATTTCTACCCTGGGATAACCCATTGGGCGTCAATGTTGGGAAGGAATTAAACAACTCGACCCAACTAATTCTTACTGGTGCCAATATCAAAGAGACTTTTGAAAAACTGGAACAAATCAATGAGGCTGAATTCGGCTTAAAAAAATAATTATTATCAATATTGGGTGTCTGGGGCTGTCCCAAAAGTAAATGATCGATTAAGAAATACAATATATTACCTTTCATTTATTTACGGAACTATATATTGTATTTCTTTATTAATTTTAAAGCACCCTTTAAAACTGCCTCATGCTACCCTTTAAAAGGTGGATGAATTATGGAAAAAATGTTACGGGACAAGAGGATTATTTTTCTCTTTCTCTTGCCGTGCTTATTATTATATGGTGCCTTTGTACCTTTTCCGGCGTTAGCAACCGTAGGTTACAGCCTTTTTAATTGGAATTTGATTGGGAGTATGCATTTTACCGGAGTACTGAATTTTTATAATTTGTTCACCAACGATCCGGTTTTTATAATTGCGCTCAAGAATACCTTTCTTTTTCTTGTATTATCGGTAATATTACAGATTCCGGCGGCTTTTTTTATCGCCAATGCGCTGGCCAAAAAGATTCGTTTTAACCGGTTCTTCCAAAATGTGATTTTCATGCCGGTAACTTTATCCGGTGTCGCAGTGGCATTGATGTGGTATTTTATTTATCATCCGGAAATTGGCTTTATTAATGGATTGGTCAAACTTATGGGGGTCAAGCAATTTCATTTTCCCTGGCTTTTTGACTCTAGGACTTCACTTTATGCCGTTATTATCTCTGTAGCCTGGCAGTGGATTGGATATCATATGATGCTTTTTATCGCAGGCATCCGATCGATCCCATCCGAACTATATGAGGCTGCTAAAATCGATGGGGCTAGCGAATGGGATATCGTCAAGAATATCACTTTTCCATTGGTAAAACCGGTTATGAAAGTGAGTCTGGTTCTGATTACTACCAGTTCGTTCAAAAGTTTCGACAGTATCTTCGTAATGACCGGAGGGGGACCCGCTCATGCTACGGAAGTCTTGGCTTCGCATATGTACTATAAATCATTCATGCAGATGAACTATGGCTATGGCTGCTCCGTTGCAACGGTCCTCTTTGCGATGTGTGTTATGGCTACAGCTATATTGTCCGGAATATTTAAGGGCGATTCAATTGAGATGTAGGAGTGAAATCATGGCAAAAGTTACCTTGGTCCAACGGATTAAATATATATTTTTTTGGTTTTATGCGTTAATTATCCTGTACCCCATTTGGTTCGTATTCCAATCTTCTTTTAAAGATAATAATGACTTGTTTTTAAGTCCTTGGGCTTTTCCCCGGGTTTTCCGATGGCAGAATTATAGCGATGTATTTTTTAAATATGGCCTTAAAACCAACTTATTTAACAGTTTAACCTACGCAATCCTGTCTTGCATGATCGCTGTCCTAATTTGCGCGATGGCATCCTTCGTTTTAACCCGGATGCACTGGAAACTAAGCAAATTAATCATGGGATTCTTCTTGCTGGGAGTGATGGTGCCCATCCAATCCGCCCTGGTGCCGTTATATATCCTGGTGAACCGGATGGGATTAACCAATCCCCGTGTTAATATCATCAGCATTTTTGTGGCCTTTTCAATTTCAACCACTATTTTTATTTTAAGTAGTTTCATGGAGAATCTGCCGCATGAATTGGAGGAAGCGGCGGTTATCGATGGCTGTAATATTCCAATGATTTTCTGGAAAATCATTCTGCCGCTTTCGAAACCGGCTATCGCCACGGTTACGATTCTGAATTTTTTAGGAAGTTGGAATGATTTAATGTTTGGATTGATTTTTTTAAATAATGAAGCAGATAAAACCCTGCAATTGGGGATCATGCGTTTTCAGAGTAATTTCGGCACCAATTATGGTTATGCCTTAGTTGGTATCATGGTTGCAATGATCCCCAGCATGTTGATTTACGGGATCCTTCAGGATAAAATGGTTAAAGGGATGACTACCGGGGCACTCAAAGGGTAAGCATCCCAAGGCCAACTCAAGGTATCATTTTTTGCATCTTTTTGGTATATAAAATTCTGCCGTTTCTGCCGAGAATTTTATATAGCAGAATATGAGGTGGATTCGTTTGCGGCTGTATGCTTGGATGAAAAAAAGTCTGGCTCTGAGTAATTTAAAGATCAAGACCAAATTGATGGTTACCAATTCGATTTTGATATGTTTATTGGTTGCCGCCATTGGAACTTTTGTGTATTATCATTCGGTGCGTATAATCAGGGATAAATCCATCAATTACACTCTGGGTATTCTGGAGCAAATCCGAAACAACATTGATATTACTCAAGAGCAGATTAATCAAGCTACTTATATTGTTTTTTCGAACCGGACGGTATTGAATACACTCCAATATGGGAAGAGCTCTCTGATATGGAATGATCCAGTACAGCCGGTGACAGGTGTGGAGAGGATACTCTCAGACTTTATGCTGTCGAGGCAGGACATTGAATCTGTATTTCTTTTGGGTAAAAATCATACCCATTTTGGTACTTCATATCCTCTACCCGATTTCACCTATACCGAACTCTATCAAAAAGCCAAAATCGGGGACGGGCGTTTGGTATGGCTGGACGTTGATAAAGAACGAGAGCTTATTCCGGCGGTTCGATTAATTAACAACGTGAACATTCAGCCTGTCGGAGTTATGTTGTTCAATATTCGGGAAAGCTCAATACGTAAGGTTTTATCGGAACAAATGTCCAAAATGAACGGCCAAGTTTATATTCTCAACCGGAATGGAAATATTGTCTCCAGCAGCGATCAAAAATTGCTGGGAACCCGCTTGGATACACGAATATTAAAACAAATTGGCCCGCAGGAAGGCTTTTTTATCAATACCATAGACAAACAGCAGAGTATTGTCATTTATTATCCCTCCCGTTTTAATGACTGGAAATTTGTCAGTGTGATTCCAATGCACGAAATTACGAAAGATGCGGTAAATACCCGTAATATCATAATAATGGCCGGACTTATTTCTCTTTTGATCTTTATTCCTTTATCCTATCTGGTGGCAAATGAAATTATCACTCCGTTGCATCAGATGGCCACATTGATGAAAACCGCAAGAATCAAAGATTGGTCTCCTAAAATCGATTATCGGGGTAATGATGAAATCGCTTATTTATCTGAAGCCTTTAATGATATGGTCTTACGGATTAACTCTTTAATCGATGAGGTTTATGAACAAAAACTCCGCCGTAACCAACAAGAGCTTAAAGCCTTACAGGCCCAGATTAATCCTCACTTTTTATACAATACCCTGGAGACTATTAACTGGATGGCCCGTTCCAAGGGTGCTGTCGAAGTTGCGGAGATTATCAAGGCTTTGTCGAATATGATGCGGTACAGTATCAGTTATAATGAAGATATTACCACGATTGAGAAAGAAATCGATCATGTAAAGAACTATTGTTTGATTCAGGCAGCCCGTTATGGAAATAAGTTTCAAGTCACCTATCAAATTGAGGATGAGATCCTGGATTGCAATATCCCCAAACTTACTCTACAGCCAATCGTGGAAAATGCAATTATGCATGGGTTAAAAGGAAAAACAAATGGCGGGTTAATTGCCATTAAAGGCGGCATTGTACAAGACAACGTGGTATTAACGGTCTCGGATAATGGGGCCGGTATGACCGATGAACAGATTGAAATGGCTTTCGGAAAAGGTCAACCCTCAAACAAAGACAAACATGTCGGGATTGGTATTCAAAATGTTCATCACCGCATTTGTTTAAATTACGGAGAGAATTACGGATTGCGTATCAGCAGTAAGCCCGGTGAAGGCAGTGCTTTTGAAATATGGCTCCCGATTCTTGGCTGAGGAGTTGAATGATCATGTATAAATTAATAATCATCGAGGATGAATACCTTACAAGAAAATCTTTGGTTAATGAAATGCCTTGGGAGCAAGTAAATTGTAACGTGATTGGTGAAGCAGACGACGGTACGACCGCTCTTGATTTGGTAAGTTGTTCACGACCTGACATTGTAATATCCGATATTCGCATGGATGGGATGGATGGACTTGAGTTGTGTCGTCAAATCAAGGAAAATTACCCGGAAATACAACTTATCTTGCTTACCGGTTATGGTGAATTTGGATATGCGCAAACAGCACTGAAACTGGGTGTTAAAGATTTTATCTTAAAACCTACCGATCCCGGTGAATTATTGAATGCGGTACGGACTGCAATCAAGGCCATCGAGAAGGAGATCCAAAAAAGAGCAGAGCTTGCCAGGATGGAAAAATTATTGGAACAAAATATTCCGGTTTTACGGGAAAAATTTTTACAGGAATTATTGGGTGAAGTTTGCCTCAGCCCGGATGAACTTAATCAACGCATGGATTTTTTAAAGATCTCGCAAGGCCAGTTCTTTCTATTGGCCCTTGAACTTGACGAATATGAACAGTTTGTAAATACCAACCTGGAACAGGAGAGGCAATTAAAAAAGTTGGTCATCCAAAGAATCAGCCAGGAGATTATCGATGGATATCATAACGGTTATATTCTGGTAAAAGAGAACAATACTTTTGTAATGCTGGTGTACTATTCTGAAATCATGGGCATCTTGGATATTGCAGAATCAATTCAGAAGCGGATCGGCAGTTACCTGTCGCTTTCCGTATCAATAGGTATTAGTCTTGGTGCCAACGGTTTCCAGGATTATCGTAAGGCATATAATGAAGCGGTTGCAGCTTTACGGCATAAATTTTATCTAGGCGAAGGGTCTATTGTTTATTTTGGAGATATTCAAATCATGGGAAATATCCCCTTTACCAATGGCATATTTGAAAATGGTCCTATTATCGATTGCATAAAGGTAGGAGATTTAAAAAGTGCGTTGGAGCAGATAAGTCGGGATTTGATTTTGGTTCGTTCCCATCCGCCCAAGGATTATAACTATATTCGCAATGCCGTTTTGGAATTAATTATTCTTATTGAAAGAGTATTATATGACCGGAATAGTGCGATTTGGGAAGTGATACCTCAGATTAATTTTTTTGATGAGGTATCCAAATGCGACACTCTGGATGAAATCCAGCAGCTTTTGGAAGATATTATCCGCCTGGTGGCCGGGCATATCCAAGACCAAAATCAGCGTAAAAATAACGCCGTAACTGAAACCATCCTGGCTTATCTTCGGGAAAATTACGCTCAGGATATCAGCCTGGATGACTTGTCGAAATTAGTATATATGAATCCCAAATACATCTGCCGATTGTTAAAAAAAGAAACTGGCCTGAACTTTTTGGAGATCCTCACCGAGATCCGTATTAACAAAGCCAAGGAACTCTTGAAAGAGATCCGTTTTAAAACCTACGAAATAGCCCAAATGGTCGGGATAAACGATGCCCGATATTTTAGTCAGATGTTTAAGAAAATCGTAGGGATGACCCCGACCGAATTTAGAGAGGGTAAGTTTTAATATTTTCGTTTTTTTGGACTATTGCTATAGAATCAGGGGGGCTAGTAAATGTTGGAACAGAGTTTAAATGGAACTTGGAAGATGAAAAAGACCGTTGAAGATGAATGGTTGGATGGGTGCGTTCCCGGATCGGTCCTTCATGATCTGTTGAAACAAGGGAAGATCGCGGATCCATTTTACCGGGATAACCAAGGACAAGCCATGGAAATCGCCGTGTATGACTATGAGTACAAAAAAGAGTTTGAACTTGCTCCGGAAATGTTTAGTTGCGACCGGCTGGTTCTTTCTTGTGAAGGATTGGATACTCTGACCGAGATTTTTATCAACGACAAACTGTTGGCGAAAACCGAAAACATGCACCGCCGCTATGAATTCGAAATTAAGCCTTTTTTGAAGCCGGGGTTTAATAAGATTGTAATCATTTTAAAGTCTCCATTGAACTATATCCGGCAAAGGCAGGAGCTCACCCCCAGTTGGGGAACCACCGATGCAGTCCCCGGATTTCAGCATATACGCAAAGCCCATTATATGTTTGGTTGGGATTGGGGTCCCCAAATTCCCGATACCGGTATTTGGCGGGATATTACCATTAAAGGGTATCATATGGCCCGTTTAGAAGACGTATATATTACGCAAACTCATTCAACAAGTCAAGTACAGTTGAATGTCCGGGTGCGGACGACAAGTTGGAATGTGGAGCCCTTAAGCATTGAGACCAGTGTAGTCTCCCCGGGTGGCGAAAAGAACACTCAAATCATCACCAATCATGATCCTGAAAATGAGTTTTTTTTCATAATTGAAAATCCGGAATTATGGTGGCCTAATGGTTATGGAAAACAGCCTCTTTACAAAGTAGCAGTCAATTTAAAATCCGTGGCAACTGTATTAGACAGCCAACATTTTCAAATTGGCCTGCGCATTTTAACCGTGAAGAGGCAGCAGGATCAGTGGGGTGAGTCGTTTGCTTTTGAAGTGAACGGTATGTCCATTTTCGCCATGGGTGCGGATTATATTCCTGAAGATAACCTGCTGGCGCGGTGCAATCCGTCCCGAACCGAGCGGCTGATTCGTGATTGCGTAGAGGCCAACTTTAATTGCCTGCGGGTCTGGGGAGGCGGAATGTACCCTGATGATTACTTTTATGACTTGTGTGATCGATATGGCCTTATTGTCTGGCAGGATTTGATGTTTGCTTGCGCGGTGTATGTGATGACCCAGGATTTTGCGGACAATATTAGGCGGGAAGCCAACGACATTATGAAAAGGATACGCCATCATGCCTGTTTAGGTTTATGGTGCGGAAATAATGAAATGGAGATGGGCTGGGTTGATTGGGACTTTCCGAAGAACCCCAAATTACGGACAGATTATATCAAACAATTTGAGGTTTTACTTCCAAGTGTAGCCCGGGAGATTGATCCCCAGACATTTTATTGGCCGGCGTCGCCGTCGTCGGGAGGAAGCTTTGATAACCCAAATGCCGAAAATAGCGGTGATGTCCATTATTGGGAGGTTTGGCACGGATTAAAACCGTTTACGGATTACCGCCGCTTTTATTTCCGGTTTGTTTCCGAATTTGGCTTTCAATCATTTCCCGGTCTAAAAACTATCGAGTCCTTTACTTTACCGGAAGACCGGAATATCTTTTCTTATGTAATGGAAAAACATCAGAAGAATAAAGCCGCCAACGGAAAGATCCTTTATTACCTCTCGGATAATTATAAATACCCCAAAGACTTCGATTCTTTACTTTATACTTCCCAGATTCTGCAAGCGGAAGCCATTAAGTACGGGGTAGAACACTGGCGGCGGAACCGGGGCCGTTGCATGGGAGCGATTTACTGGCAATTGAATGACTGCTGGCCGGTAGCCTCTTGGTCCAGTATTGATTATTTTGGCCGTTGGAAGGCACTGCATTATTATGCCAAAAGGTTTTTTGCCCCGGTATTGCTCTCGGCCTGCGAGGAAGGAACCAAGGCTACCCTGGTTCTGACGAATGATAGTTTAGAACCGGTAAGCGGTAAGAATTTTTGGCGACTCCGGGACCATGAGAGCACTACGATATGGGAAGGCTCCCAAGCGATGACAGTAGAGCCGTTGTCGGTTTTTAATTGTGAAAGTCTTGATTTGGAGAAATTTTTGCCGGATATGAACTCCAAGATGAAAACCTTTCTGGAATACGGATTTGAGATTGATGGAGAAATCATCAGTTCGGGAACAGTTTTGTTTGTGAAACCTAAGCATTTCGAGTTTCGTGATCCTCAAATCCAACTTGAGGTTGGGGAAAACCAGGACCGGTTTGTAATATCCGTTACAGCGGTTAATTATGCAAAGAATATCGAATTAATCCTTGCTAATATGGATGTTGTTTTGAGCGATAATTACTTTGATCTTCCAGGTGGGGAATCAAAAGAAATTGAAATCATAAAGAGTTGTTTATCCGGCCCGGTAACCATCGATGAAATAAAGCGGGGGTTAAAAATCAGGAGTTTGTTTGATGCATTTTAATATATTTCTCTCTTCAATAAACAAAAAGTAAAGAAGCAATGTTTTATTGCATTTTTTGCCTGATGAGATATAATTAAAACAAAGGTGGAGGGTAGGCCTCCATTTTTTTATGAATTCATTGCGGAGGAAGAACATGGCTGAAATAGTTGGAACTACCATGCCCGGTCAGATATTACTGGACAAGATAAAAAATAAAACTGCAGTGCTTGGGGTTGTGGGTCTAGGATATGTGGGGCTTCCCCTGGCAGTTGAAAAAGCCAAGGCCGGTTATAGGGTAATCGGCTTTGATGTCCAAGCCAAACGGGTTGATTTGGTTAACCAGGGGAAGAATTATATCGGCGATGTGGTAGATCAGGAATTGGCTGAGTTGGTCAAGACTAAGCGCCTTACCGCAACTATCGATTATACAAAAATTGATGAAGTGGATGCAGTGGCCATCTGTGTGCCGACTCCACTCGATAAATATCAACAGCCGGATATCTCTTATGTTTCGAATTCCACTCAGCAGATCGCTGCTCATATCCACCGGGATATGCTGGTGGTATTGGAGAGCACAACCTATCCGGGCACCACTGAAGAGATAGTGATGCCGGCGCTTGAGGCTACCGGATTAAAATGCGGCAGCGATTTCTTCCTGGCTTTCTCACCGGAACGGGTAGATCCCGGCAATGCAAATTATCATACCAAGAATACCCCTAAAGTCGTCGGTGGAGTCACTCCGCGTTGCACTGAAATCGCCGCCGCCTTATATAGCAATGTTTTAAACAGTGATATTTATCAGGCCTCCAGTCCGAAGGTGGCTGAGATGGAAAAGATTCTTGAAAACACCTTCCGCAATATTAATATTGCGCTTGCTAATGAGATGGCGATCCTTTGCAATAAGATGGGGATCGATGTCTGGGAAGTGATCGATGCAGCGAAAACCAAACCATACGGCTTCATGCCTTTTTATCCCGGTCCAGGCCTCGGCGGGCATTGCATTCCCATCGATCCGTTCTATCTGACTTGGAAGGCCAGGGAATATAATTATCATACCCGTTTAATTGAGATCGCCGGCGAGATCAATAATCAGATGCCGGAGTTTGTCATCGAACGGGCTGCCGCTTTTTTGAACGAATCCGGCAAACCGCTGAAGGGTTCTAAAGTTTTAATGTTGGGACTGGCTTATAAAAAAGATATCGATGACCCGCGGGAGTCGCCGGCTATTAAAATCTATGAGTTATTAAAAGAACACCTGGCTGAGGTTACGATCAATGATCCCTGCATTCCGGTTTATGCTTTCGGCAAGTTACGGCTGGAGTCAACGCCAATAACGGAAGAATTACTTGAATCGGCTGATCTCGTAATCATTACCACCGATCATTCCACTTACGATTATCAATGGATTTGCGACCATACCAGTCTGGTTTTTGATACCCGCAATGCAACGAGGCATATCAAGAAATGTCAAGCAAAGATAGCACGTATTTAATTGCCTTCTGTGTTTCCGTGTCTCTGTGGTCAATCTTTTTTGCCACAGAGACACAGAGGGCACAGAGAAACATCTTTTTTATTTCTTTACCAGAAATACTGCTATAGTCCATTTGCAACAAGGAGAAGCAGAAGATATTCCAACTTTCTAATTCGTTGCATTTAAATAAAATATAGTTGCTTTTCTCTGTGTCTCTGTGGCTATAAGGGCTTTTGGCCACAGAGAAGTACTTCTTTGTTTGTCAAATGAATAAAGGGGAGAAAAAATGTCTACCTTCAGATTTGGTTTAATCGGATGCGGCCGGATTGCGCCTAATCATGCGAGAAATATCAAAGAATTGGAGCAGTCCGAGCTTAAGGCAGTTTGCGATTTGGCACCGGAGAAGGCTGAGAAATACAGCCGGACTTATGGTGGCGAGGTGTATACCGATTACCGAAAAGTATTGGATCGTCCGGATATCGACATTATTTCGATTGCCACTTCCAGCGGCTGTCACGCCGAAATCGGTATCGCAGCGGCTGAGGCAGGCAAGCACGTAATTGTGGAGAAGCCGATGGCTTTGTCCTTACATGATGCCGACCGGTTAATCGCCGCTTGCGCCCAAAGCCATGTATATTTGGGAGTTTGCCATCAGAACCGTTATAATCAAGTAGTGCAGAAATTGCGTCAGGCACTGGAAACCGGCCGTTTCGGCAAGTTGACTCATGCCACGGCGGTGATCCGTTGGTATCGCGATCAGCATTACTTTGAACAAGATTCCTGGCACGGCACCTGGGCCCAGGATGGCGGCGTGTTGATGAACCAGTCGATTCATAATATTGATTTATTGCAATGGATGATGGGACAAGTTACCGGTATTTACGGCAAGATCACCACCAGACAGCGACAAATCGAGGTTGAGGATCTGGGACTGGGAATGCTGACCTTTAAAAGTGGAGCTCAGGGAATGATCGAGGCGTCATCCACGGTATATCCGCGTAACCTGGAGGAGACCTTAAACATCTTCGGTGAAACGGGCACCGTAATCCTGGGCGGACCTTCGATTAACAAGATTGAAGCCTGGCGTTTCGCCGACGGCCTCGATAATGAGGTGGAAGTGCTTACGAGTTGCGGCGAGACCCCGCCCAATATTTATGGTTTTGGCCATCGCACCTTTTATGAGCGGTTTATGAA
>WSSedL1CaDRAFT_10000327_pt1 | contig 33202 bp, 42 predicted proteins | sample WetSurSL1Cattail_FD_9464 | JGI IMG/M metagenome (IMG submission 9464)
GGGAGCATATACAAAAACAACATCTATGAGGGTGTTGTTTTTTGTCTTGGGGAACATAATAGAGAAAAGAATCTGGAAAATATACTGGACCCCTTTTCTGCTTGTAGTGGTTTCCTACTTTTTCTTTTGGGCTTATTTCGTGAAGGCTGGGCAGTCTTGAACGGATGCTGCGGGATTTTGTAGGCATCGGAAGGCTTTAAGGTTCTGTTTTGCTTGAGAACTCGAAGCATCCATATCGACGGCATCTTCGAGGTAACGTTCGGAAAGCTTCATTTGGCCAATATGATAATACGCGAGACCGAGGTCCATGCTTGTTTCAGCTGATGGACCGTCTGACGATTTTAAATCCATCGCATAATGGAGAGCGGCAGCAGAAAAATCGCCACGAATGTAATAGGCATTGCCGATATTCCTATGGTAACCGCCGAGATGTTTCTTGCAGGAAGCCTTTTCTGATGGTATCGCGTTTGTGAGTTCGCAGTAGGCAGTGTATTGTTCGTCGCATTGTTCGACGTCGCCTGACAGGCAGTATGCTTCGGCGAGTTTGATTTTAGCGAGTCCGCTTCCAGGGGATTTTTTTACGGCGTCGGAAAAAAGCGATATGTCATCATGCCAGACGGATGTCCGTTCACGTAGTATCAAATAGGCCGTTCCGATAGAAAATGTTGCAAGCAGAATCGCGACGAATACTCGCAGGTTTATCTGATGGATTAGCCCGAGAATCTTGAGCGTGATGAATGCGATAATCATGGAAAATCCTGCCGAAGGAAGATAAAGATATCTTTCTGAGAGCGCGAAATCACCAAGGAAGAAGAAATTCAATGCTGGCAGTATGGGTATGAGGAACATCAATCCTCCGAAGAGGACGATGTCGTTCGGACGTAATCCGTTTTTCCAGCCGTTTTTCCAGATGTTTCGGAAATGAGCATGGATGAAGAGTATGAGCGGCAAGAGTATGAAGAGTGAAGATCCGAGGAATATCTTTCCGTTTTGGATATGGAAAATGCTGAGATGGTAGGGATAGAGTAGCGTGAGGATATTTTCAGCGAGAAGTTCGGCGGCTAGGAAGATCGATATGAGTATGAAAGCGATCGGTTTCGTCCAGAGTATGGAAAGACCTGATCCGCTATCAAGCACATTCCATCGGATGATGAGATAGACCAAGAGCAAGGGGAGATAGGGCGATATGGATCGTAAGCTTGCTATGGATCGCGAACGCCACCCGGCATTGTTGGCAGGGACACCTTGAAAGAAAAAAACATATGCACCGAGGAATATCGGAAGCATAACGGCGGTTTCTTTGCAGCATAGAGCAATCGCAAAACAGGCCATGGAAATGAAACGCAAGGACTTTTCATTTTCCGAGAGAATGAAAAAAAGGATGGCAAGAAGAAAGAAGAAAGTATACGAGAGTTCCGGAATGGCCGATATCCACTCTACGGTCTCGCTGTTTGCCGGATGGATGACAAAAATGAAAGCGGTTAGGATGGCGAATGCCCATTGTCCACCCCAGAGGTGCTGCGCTGTGTTGTGGGCGCCGTTATTTGTTCGGAGGAATGCTAGGATGCTTGCGGATATGAGTAGCGCATTCAAGGTGTGTAATGCTATGTTTACGGCATGATAGCCGGCAGGGTTCAATCTGAACATATGGTATTCGAGCATGAAGATCGCATGCATCATCGGACGATACCAATATCCTTCTGCTCCGTGGAACTCACGGAAATTCCAGACCCCAGATGAAAATACAGTCGGAAGATTCTGAAAAGAGCGTATCCAACCGTTTTCGACTATTTGTCCGTTATCATCGAAGACAAAGCCATTCCATATGGATGAACCATAGAGTGCGTATGATGTGAGCAAAAAGAAGAGAGCTATGCGGACTACCCGCATCGGATGCGATATCATAGTGACTGAATAGGAAAAATCAAGCGAATCCGCGATCTTTTTCAGTATACAACGAAATATGGCGGTATGCTTGCTGGAAATCAGTTGTGATGGCCGTGATGATGCCTCGCAGGAGTGAAGGAAATCGAGTCTCCTTCGAGTGAGAAGAACTTGCGGATATTCTCTTGGAATGGTCGGATGTCCGTTCCCATGAAGACAATCCTCGATAGAACGAGATGTTTTCGTATAGGCATGAGTTGGAATGAGCCGAATGCCCAGTTGAGGACTTGAGTTTTGTCGTCAACGTTCAGTACGCCTTTGATGCGATAAAAATGCTCTTTGGGAAATGTTTCTAACGCCGTCTTCAGCTCTGCATGAGTGAATCGTCGTAGGGATGATATTTCCATGATGTCGACTTCGAGTTCCTGATGATGGCTATCGATATGGGATTCTTCTTCGGTGACTTCCATCTGGGTTTCGAAAAGTCTGCTGTCAAGTCCGAAAACGATATCCGGACTGATACGGCTATGATCGGTCTTGAATTTCGGAGCGTTAGGATTGAGTTCATAGACATCGTCCAAGACACGGTCGAGTTCCGTTTCAGAGAGTCCTTCGTGCTTGTTGATGAGTATGAGGTCCGTATATTCAGCTTGGAGTTTGGCGGTGTAGCTTTTGTCTTTGTAGCCTGGAAAGTTTATGGCATCAATGACAGTGATGACACCATCGACGATAAGTCGAGGATGTTTTCTGATTTCCCAGACGATAGGAGCGGGCGCAGCGGATCCTGACGTTTCAATGATGATTCTGTCGGGATTGCTGGCGAGCATTTCATCGAGGGCTTGTCCGAGTTGACCGATCAGGACATGGCAGATGCAGCCCTGAAGCATTTCTTTTACGGTGGATATGTTATTGTCACTTGCGAGTTCGGAATCAACAGCCGTACTGCCGAATTCATTCTTGAGCCAAGCGACCCGGTACTCGGGCGGGAGTTGTTTCATCAAGCTGATGATAAGCGTCGTTTTTCCGGCGCCGAGAAATCCGGTCAGGACAGTGACTGGCACTATGCGATGCGGATCCGGTTTGCCCGATATGCGAGCGAGAGCGGTTTCGATACTGCGGTAGAGGCGTTTCCAAAATCGTATCGGTTGGCGATAGGCCGGAACTGTTTCCGATGCCGGAGTTTTTGTGGGAGATGTGGCGCATGCGACGGGATCTTTTTCGAAAGGTGAGGGCGTCTCATTCATAGGTGTTGTCCGTTAGTAGGTTCTCTTGACAGATGCAACTTAGTTGCATTATGATGAAATCATATCATATTCGTATATCAGAAAGCAACTATGCCAAATAAAAAAATCGATCATGCTCTTGAGGATATTTTGAAATGTGGTTTTAGAAAATCCGCTTTGCGTGAGATGATTCTTGCCTCCATAGCATCAAGCGATCGTCCGATATCAGCTGCTGATATAATCGGCATGTTGGCCAAAAAGGGCAATGCTTGCAATAAGACGACCGTTTATCGCGAATTGGAGACGTTGAAAAAAACAGGAAAGATCAAAGAGGTGTTCTTGAGGAATGATAGGGCGCTCTATGAGCTGGTTGGAAGTCATCATCATCATATTGTTTGCATTTCATGCGGCGATATACGGCATATTGATGTTCATGAGCCGGCTGAATGGCCGTGCGCAGGGTCGATTCGGAAACAGGGATTCAAGATTATCGATCATTCGCTTGAGTTCTTCGGAGTATGCGGGCAATGCAGATAATCGGACAGTCTTTGCATTATTATTGATAGGAAATATATGAAAAATATGAAGAATAACAGTATTATAGCGGTCGTGATCGGAGCATTGCTAGCGGTGATAATCGGTATCATCGTATGGAATGCGATGTCTATGAAGTCCGCGCAATCGGATGGTGCTCGTCAGGATAAAAAACTATCGGTTGTGACGACGCTGTTTCCGTTATACGATTTCGCGAAAGCGGTCGGAGGCGCATATGCTGATGTGACGTTGATTCTGCCGCCAGGGGTTGAACCGCATTCGTTTGAGCCGACACCGAGCGATATCGTGCGTATCAATCAGGCTGATGTGTTCGTATACACCGGTAAGGCCATGGAGCCATGGGCTGAAGATATGCGATCCGGATTTCCGAGTTCAGTCGAGACAGTGGATGCTAGCCAAGGTATCAGTCTGATAGAAGCAGTTTTTCATGATGACGATGAGCCGGTCGGTTCGATGGATCCGCATATATGGCTTGATTTTGATAATGCCGCCGTAATGGTATCGACGATCGAGAAAGCGTTTGAGAATCGTGATCCAGCGCATGCTGAAGCGTATCGTGCGAATGCCGCGGATTATCGTGCGAAATTGTCGGCTCTTGATGGAGAATATCGCCAAAGCTTTTCGGCTTGTTCGACACATCAGATCGTTTACGGTGGACATTATGCATTCGGTTATCTTGCGAAGCGGTATGGCTTGGAATATGCTGCCGCTCAAGGTATCGCTCCGGATGCCGAACCGAGTGCGAAGGATATCGCCGATCTTGTCGCGCAGGTGAAGCAGGATAGCATCAAATATGTTTTTTATGAGGAATTAACGAGTCCGAAGATAGCTGAAACATTATCGTCTGAGACGGGAGCACAGCTGCTCGAACTCAATGCGGCGCATAATATTGCTCAGGATGACTATATTCAAGGTGTGACATTCCTTGGTATAATGGAGAAGAACCTCGTTAATTTGAAAGTCGGTCTTGGATGCCGATAATCTAGCCACATGGGAATCATAGAGACATCGAATCTGTCGGTATCGTTCGGAAATAGCTCCGTGCTTGAGGGGGTGACTTTCGAAGTGGCATCTGGCGACTTTGTTGGTATTGCTGGGCCGAATGGAGCAGGGAAATCAACGCTTGTCAAAGCGCTTTTGGGTCTTATTCCCGCCTCAACCGAGAGTATTCGTATTCTTGGGCAGCCGATCGAATCATTTTCAGCATATCGGAATATTGGCTATCTTCCGCAAAAACAATCCGGTTATAATCTTCTTCTGCCGGCGACAGTTGAAGAGGCGGTATTGCTTGGACTTTTATCGGATAAGCATTGGCCACGACGTGTTAATGCCCAGGATCGACACGCTGCTCATGAGGCTCTTGAGGAGCTCGGTATCGCAGACCTGTCCATGAAGAGCGTTTCAAAGCTTTCCGGCGGGCAATATCAGAGAGTGATGTTGGCTCGGGCATTGGTACGCAAGCCGCAACTGCTCATACTCGATGAGCCGACGACGGGGCTTGACCCAGAAGCTCGGGAGTCGCTTTTCCGTCAGTTGAGGCATATCAATGCCCATAAGGGTATCACTATCCTTCTGATTACTCATGATATCGAGTATATCAGCCGTTATGCCAATAAGCTTCTCTATATCGATCGCAAAATACTCTATTACGGAGCTACGGAAAATTTCCCGCATGCTGCGATACATGGTGCGCTTCCAGAAGCCGATGTCTGTGAAACTTGCCGTCATTGATTGGATTCTTTTTTATGGATTTCTCATTCGCGCAGCTTCTCCAGTATGGATTCATGCAGAAGGCGTTCGTCGCTGGATCATTCACGGCGCTTACGTGTTCAGCGCTCGGATTGTTTTTGGTGTTGCGTAATATGTCGCTGATCGGCGATGGTCTTTCACATGTGAGTTTCGGTGCTATCGCGCTCGGGCTATTTATGGGAGTTTCTCCTTCTTATGTCGCACTGCCGGTCGTGATTGTCGGTTCATATCTTATTTTGAAGATCGCACAAAAGACGGGTGTTTATAGCGATACCGCTATCGGCATCGTTTCATCTGTTGCCATCGCTTCAGGAGTTATCTTGGCGAGTTTGTCGCATGGTTTCAATGTCGATCTCTTGAGTTATCTTTTTGGAAGCATCCTTGCTGTAAGCTGGAGTGAAGTCTGGCTTTCTGCGATTCTTTCTGTTGTAGTGCTTCTTCTGCTTTTCCTTTCGTATTGGGATCTTTTCTCGGTGACATTCGATGAAGAGTATGCGAAAGTGTCTGGCATAAAAACTGAGACTATCAATACGCTTCTCACAGTTCTGACAGCAGTCGTCGTCGTTTTGGCCGTGAAGGTTGTCGGTGTCATGCTTGTTTCGGCATTGCTGATCCTTCCTGCAGTTTCAGCACTTCAGATAGCATCAGGGTTTTCCAAAGCATTCTGGTATGCCGGAATCTTCGCTGTCGTTTCCGTACTGGTGGGTGTTACCGTATCGTTTTTTGCCGATCTTCCTGCCGGTGCTACGGTTGTGATGATCAACGCGTCAATCTTTGCGGGTATGATCGGAATCCGCCGTTTCGTTTCCCCATGTTTCCGTTGAAAAAGATGCCGTTCATAGGATTGTCCGTATGAGCATAAGGCTTGAATTTTATGCAGAACAGCATTTTGACAGTAGGATTTCTCCGCATCTCACAGCGTTTTTTTCGGTATCTTTGCGTCGGCGGCTCGACGTTCCTTTTTGATTTGGCGTTTCTGTTCACGTTGGTCAATCGGCTGCATGTCGATTATCTTCTTGCAACGGGAACAAGTTTTTTCATTGCTCTTTCCGTGAATTATGCGATAAGCCGTCGATATGTTTTTTCGGGAAGCACGCGGACGCTTCATTTCGGATATGCTTATTTTCTCATTATTGCGTTGTCAGGTCTTGGTATCGTAGAAATGGCGATGTATTTTCTGGTAGGATTGTGGCATTGGAATTATCTTTTCGCTCGCATCGTGATTGGAGCGTTCGCCGGTCTTTGGAATTATTTCCTGAATCTCCATATGAATTTTCGTGTCGCAGGACAGCCTCTTGATAGCGTTCATCAGAAAAGCCGATAGCGGATATGCTATCGGCTTAAGCGTTTCGTTTCTGCTTATTTCTTGGAGAAGAGTTCTTCTTTCGGAAAACGTGTTTTCGGGAATGACGGTTCTTCCGAACGGTAGCCAAGCGCAAGCAATGCTACTGGTTTGATATGTTCCGGAAGTCCGAGTATTTGAGCGAATTGATCAGGCATAAAGCCTTCCATCGGACATGAATCAATATTGAGTTCGGCGCATGCTGCGAGCGCGAATCCTAAAGCGATATAGGTTTGATGAGTTGCCCAATGCGGTATAACGGAGATATCCTTAGCATGAACGAAGTTTTCTATTGTTTTTTTGAGTGGATCAAGGCTCTTTTTTCGTGCGATATCATTATCGCTCATGATATCGATGTAGGAGTTGATGCGTTCTTGGATATCAGTGCGTGCAGCAAAGACAAAGAGGTGCGAGGCTTCTGTTACTTGTGGCTGTCCAAAAGCCGCTTCGCGTAGCAATGAACGAGTTTCTGAGCTGGCGACATCGTAGACATGAAATGGCTGGATGCCAAATGATGTCGGTGCGAGACGGATGGCGTCAGATATTTTTTCTAAGTCTTCAGAAGGTATTTGTTTTGATGCGTCGAATTTCTTGGTTGCAAAACGCCATTTGAGTTGTGAAATGAAACTTTGTTGCATAGGATGTGCTTATATTATGTAGTGAAGAGAAATTTGGCTGGTGCTAATGATGTCTGTTAGGTGTGTTGATCACCCCATTGAGCCATCTTTTTTATGATGCTATGGAGATCGCGTCCGCGTTTGGTGAGTGCGTATTCAACGCGTGGAGGTGATTCTGTGTAGGATCGTTTTGTGATGAGAGCATCCGATTCGAGGCTGCTGAGACGCATCGAAAGCATCCGCGGGCTGATACCTGTGAGCGAATCAAGCAATTCGCAGAATCGCTTCTTCCCAGAAAGGAGATCACGGATGATGAGTACGGACCATTTTTGTCCGATGACCGCAAGCGTCCGTTCGATAGGGCAGCTTTTTCCTGTGTGGATTTCCGTCATAGTTATGGTATATTTTATATACTTACTATATATTATATAGTATTAACAGAGCATGTCAAGAACGGTGTAATATGTTTCTTCGTCGTCCTGAACATGCTACGATAGAGTTGATAAGAAAAAACGTATGTCATTGGCATTTGTGGCTGTCATAGTGATAGGTATTACTGTGTTCTTTGCGGCGCACGCGTATATTGCAATCGCGCTTATCCGGCTGTTTCCTTTGTGTGCGGAATATGCGGTATCCGTTTCGGGGCTACTGATTTTTCTCGCGTTTTCTTTTCCGGTCGCTTCTATCATGATGCATCTTTCAGAGAGCATGATGACTCGAGCTATGTATTTTTGTGCAGGTTTATGGCTGGGGGCGATCGTACCATGCATTGTGGCGCTTACGATTGCCTTGGGAATGCGGCGCATATCCTCGGCTTTTTCGTCGTCGGTTTTTCCGGCAGCGCTTTTGATGATAGCTGCTGCCGTAGTAATGATCGGTGTTTGGAAGGCATTCCATCCGAAGATCCGAGAAGTGACAGCTAGCATTGAAGGATTGCCCGAACAATGGCAAGGGAAGCGTATTGTCCAGATATCTGATGTCCATCTCGGTGCCGTATATCGTTCCGATTTTTCGCAATCAATCGTTGATCAGATCAATAGCATCCATCCGGAAGCGGTAGTCATTACAGGAGACTTGTTCGATGGAGCTGATGAACATGTTGATGGACTTGTCGTTCCGTTTTCCGGCATACGCGCGCCGTACGGGACATTTTTCGTGACAGGAAATCATGAAACATATCTTGGCGTGGCACGAGCGATTTCAGCCGTAACAGCTGTTGGTATCCGCGTATTGGATGGAGAGGTGGCTGACCTTGATGGCCTGAAGCTTATCGGTATCGGTTATCCAGAACGTGGCACTGCTGATACTGTTCTGGAAACGCTTCAAAGCGTATCGTCGGAGTTTTCCGGTTACCCGAATATCCTCCTTTTTCACTCGCCGACGCATACGGAGGATTTTCGATCAGCCGGCATCGGATTGCAGCTTTCGGGACATACGCATCGTGGCCAAGAATTCCCATTCAATCTGGTGACTGCCATGATATATCATGGCCTTGATTATGGTTTGCATCAGTTTGGATCATATTCGATCTATACGACAAGCGGCGCCGGAACTTGGGGGCCTACGATGCGTATCGGTACTGATTCCGAAATAGTAGTCATTACGTTGATACGGAAAGATTGATTTTTCCTGGGTATTCTGATAGGGTGGACAGGAACGGATTGCCCGCTAGTTAGGCGATTTTTTTATCGGCATATCGGAAAATATGGAGCATAAGAAACCAGAGCATCTTCGCGTAGCCCGATCGTACGCCGGACTCGGACTTTTTACGGAGGTGCCGATACGGAAGGGAGTGACTGTCATAGAATATATCGGTCATCGGGTTCGAACCATGGAGACAGCGAAGAATCTCTATATATTCAATGTCAATTCACGTTGGGATATCGATGGCAGCCCGCGTTGGAATACGGCACGTTATATAAACCATTCGTGTCGTCCGAATTGCGAAGCTATAAATCGCCGCGGCCGAATTTTCATCGTTGCGCGGAAAAATATCCAAGCAGGCGAAGAATTGACATATGGTTACGGGAAGGATTATTTCGCGTTTCTCAAGGATTCGGGTGGCTGCCGATGTGAGAAATGCAGAGCAGCGAAGTGAGGCGTATCGGAATCGCTTATGAATTTTTATGCATATCGTTATGGAAGATGAACTGATATTTCCTGTTCGTATCAATCGATATCTCGCATGGAAAGGCTTTGCGACTCGTCGAGGAGCGGATGCTCTTATCGAAGAAGGGAAGGTGTTTATCAATGGGAAGAAAGCCTCACTGGGAAGCCGTGTGGAAAGTACTGATATCGTCGAGCTTATCCAGGATCAACGAGCGCTCGCTGAGAGTTTTTCGTATGTCGCATATTATAAGCCGCGCGGCATCATTACTCATTCGCCGACTGAACATGAGCGTTCCATAGAGGATGTCGCCGGTCTTCCTGGCATGTTCCCAGTCGGGCGACTCGATAAGGATTCGGAGGGTCTGATTATTTTGACTGATGATGGGCGTATTACAGAACGGTTGCTGCATCCGAGATTCGCTCACGAGAAAGAATATGAAGTGACGGTCCGCGAGGATATTCCTCCACTCGCAAAACGAGTGCTTGAAGGCGGTGTGAGAAGCGATGGCGAATGGCTTAAAGCGAAGAAAGTGATGATTACCGGAACGCATACGATGTCGATAGTGCTGACTGAAGGCAAGAAACATCAGATTCGTCGTATGTTGTCAGAAGCGCGTTTGACTGTTGAAAAACTCGTACGGACCCGTATTATGGGAGTGCATCTCGGCTCATTGAAACCTGGAAACGCCCGTTTGCTTAAAGGGCCTGCGAAGAAAGCTTTTTTAGAAGGTATTGGCCTTGCGGGTTTGTAAGAGTTTTTACATGATGATTCGGCAGAGAGCGACTCATAGAAAATGCAAACAGGCTCCTCGTGTGAAGAGCCTGTTTTTTTGATCGTTTCTGACTCAATCCAAGCCAAGTCGGATGCGGGTTTCTTTGGTCATGCGTTCTGGTGTCCAAGTTGGTTCGAAAACCAGATCTATCTTTATGTCTTCGATGCCTTCGAGCTCCATGACACGGTCCTCGATTTCTTTTTGAATCGATCCGAAAAGCGGGCAGCCGATTGTCGTGAGTGTCATGGTTATGACACAAACGCCAGTATTTGATATTTCAACACCATAAATCAGGCCGAGATCCGTGATTGAAACGCCGAGTTCGGGGTCGAGCACTTTTGCTAGCTGTTTTGTCACGGCAGCAGATAGAGTTTCAGATGGCGTATGCGTCGAGGATGTCATATCTGATATGTAGCGGAATCGGTTCAGGCTGGAAATATGACTTTACCGGTTTCATCCTTGATAATGATAGCGGCGACCGGGCAAGCCCGTGCAGCGTTCAATACGGTCTCCATGTCGTCTTCATCGACAGTGGAGAGGATACTCGCCTTTCCGTTAGAGTCGAGAGCGAACGCATTCGGAGCGATGGCGGTGCATGGAGCAGCACCAATGCAAACAGTATGATCGACTTCGACTGTCCATCCGTTCTTGAGTTTTATTGGTCCTGCCGTCTTCGCTTCGTCTTTCCATGCCATAGGGGTGTGTATTATTGTTTATCAATCTTTAATATAAGTGTACCAGATTTTCCGGTTTTGGTATCTAACGTTGAGGTAACCACCCAATCATTTTTTCGGTAGTTGGGATGTGGATAGATTTTCTGGTGGGTTTTTATGCTGATGTAAAGCTTTTTTTAGCGTTTCTAACGAGAGAAGTGCGCACTTGAGACGTGCAGGCGAGAGTGTTACACCCAGTAATTGTAGTGTTTTTTCAGGGTCGAGAGCGAGCGCTTCTTCGACGAGCATGCCTTTTGTATGTTCCGTAAGAAGCGATGCACTCGCTTGCGATATGGCGCAGCCGGACCCGATGAATCCTATCTCACGTATGATATTGTCTTCGATGCGAAGCTCCATGCCGAGTTTATCGCCGCATGTCGGATTATGGGCTACTGCTTGATGTGTCGGAGCGATGACCGGTTTTTGATTTCTCGGATTCCGATAATGGTCGAGAATAAGATCTTGGTAGATGGACATAATGCGAGAGTTGAATCTGGATTGTAGGTTGACGGATGCGCGTTTTTTAGGTTAGTATCTTCCTTATTTCTTTGAGTCGTCGGACAAGTTGATCGATATCTTCTTCGGTGTTGTATATTGAGAATGATAGGCGGGTAGTGGCAGTCAGTCCGAGCGCACGATGGAGCGGTGCGGCGCAGTGCTCGCCAGCTCGAACGCAGATGCCGTTTTCACCGAGCAGATGGGCGATATCATGCGGATGAATGCCATCTATTTCGAAGGAGATGATGTTTCCGCGTTGATCGATACTGTCCGGTCCGATGATACGGATAGCGGCCCCTAGCGCGGATTTCAATTCATGGAGAGCATATGCGGTAAGACGTTGTTCGTGGTTACGGATAGCTGCAAAACCGATACTTTCTACGAAACGTATGGCAGCAGCGAGCGCTATACCGCCACCTATGTTCGGCGTACCGGCTTCGAAACGTTCCGGCGCGTTTTTGTATTCCGGCATATCGGCAACGGCATCCAGTACCATACCGCCACCGAAACGGCACGGAGAAAGACTTTCTAGAAGCGCTTTTCGCCCATAGAGTATTCCAATGCCGGTCGGAGCGAATATTTTATGTCCGGAGAAAGCGATGAAATCAGCATCCCATGCTTTCGCATCGATCGGCATATGTCCAATCGCTTGAGCGGCATCGACGAGGATGATAGCTCCAGGACATCGTGTCCGTACACATTTGATGATGTCCGCAACCGGATTGATAGCTCCGGTCACATTGGATACGGCGGTGAAAGCGATGATAGCGGGACATGCAGCAGCGAGATGCGCGAGCGCTTCGGTGTCAATCATTCCTTCGGATGTTATCGGTGAGATGATACATCGTGCCTCGGTACGTCGGGCGAGTTCTTTCCAAGGAAGGAAGTTCGAATGATGTTCGAGCTCGGTCGTTATGATGGTATGTTTTTCAGAAAGGAGGGGTTCGATAAGTCTTGCAGCCATGTTGATACTATCGGTTGTTCCGGCTGTGAAGATGATTTCTTCGTTTTTGGCTCCGATGAAATGCGCGATGGTTGAGCGGGCATCTTCAAAGACGCTTGTCGTTGTTTCAGCAAGAGGGTAAAGTCCTCGCCCGACGTTAGAGGAAAGACGCTCAAGATATTCCTGCTCCGATTTGATTACGGAGGATGGTTTGAGCGTTGTTGCGGCCGAATCCAGGTAGATTATATGTGGATTATGGCCGAAAAAAGGAAAGTATTTTTTGAATGTATCTGGAAGTTCCATATGATGATGCTTCTAAAAAAACAGACTAAATAAGTCTGATTTATATGTTTCTTTATAGCATGGATGAGAGAGAATAGCAAGAGTACGTTCAGTTGACGTTCTTCTTCGGAAGTGATATGAAGAAGAATCGCTGGACATTGCTTTGGGCGGTATCGCAGCGGTTTTGTTTCCGGGTGAAAACGGAAAGAGTTGTTCTTTGCAAGGAGAAGGATAATATGTCACATCTTGAGCTTAACGCCGTGGAGGAAGCTTTTACGGCGGCGATTATCGAGTTGATTCATGCGGGACATGATTTTTCGGAGTTGGATCCGGCATCAATCCAACAGGCTATCCAGTCAGCACTGGCTGATGTATCATCGGAACGATTCCATCCCCCATCTATTGTTTGGGAACCCGCAGTGGAACTGGTGTTGAGCGCTGGAGACAATCTGGCGCAAGGCTTTCCCGAAGCTGAAGAAATCGCATTTCGCGCAGGTTTTGATAGCGCTTTGCAGGAGCTTTTTTATGCGCCAGTGCAGGATGTGCTGTGCTCAGTCAAAACACTTGTTCGTTTGGCGAAAAACGGATATGAGACGGTGCTGATCCGTGATTGTTATCGGTATTTCGATCACGTTTCAATTACCGGTTTCTGTTTATCACCGCTTCAGGCCCGGATACTCGTCGATAAGATTATCAAAGGCGAATGGTGCTCCGGTAGCCGGATCGTGTTTTTAGTGCAAGACACCCATGGTTCGATGCCATATGCTGTCGTAGTATCGCGTGCATTTGATGGAGCGTTTCGAGTGGAACGTTTCAAGATAAGCGATGTGCTTCAGCATGGTCATCCGGTGCATTTCATTTTCAAAGCTTGACACGATTCGTGACGTTATCAACCTGGGAGTGCACAGCATCGTTTGTGCACTCTTTTTTGTTTGTATAATATTGACATATTCATATAAAAATGATATAATAGAATGTTATAGTTTTTTAACATGAGAATCGTATCTGGACGTTTCCAGGTGAAATGTTTTTTTAGGAGAGAACCATGTGGTCAAATGAGCGTATCGTGACAGTGGTATACGATGGCTATCATCAGCATGAAGCTGTTGATGACCTGGTCTTTGCGGGTATCAAAGTTGGGAATGTGGCTATTGAAGCCATGTACCATCCTTCTTCAGAACCGCCTGTTCTGGGGAAGCGATATCGTATGGGGATCATCCACGGGAATGAAGTTCCTGATGGTAGCCGGACATTGGAGAATGTTCGAATGGAAGCGACACGGCGTGGTTGGGTTGAAGCTCCCATGTTCGTGAATCGACTTTTACGTTTGTCCGTGTCGGACGAGACACTCGAGGCGTCTGGTCTGGCGTTCGTCACAACCATGCATAAGCCAGTTGTGGTGGGCGAATTCGATCAAGGCGTCCTGCTGAGTTTCGGTTACGGTGTCGATGAGAAGAATATGGTTTTTGCAACAATCAATGCGAACCATTTTCTGTTCGAAAGGTACCGCGGGTTCGCATTCCTGATTCCTGAAGTGTAATTATGCGCTTCAGAAACAAGGCTCTACAAAGTTGTAGAGCCTTTTCTTTTAGTTGGCTGATGTGACATGTCCGAGTGTTTTGATGGCATCCGGGCTTGCTATATCGGAAATTTGGAAAAATATATCGTTAATGAATCCTTTGATAAGAAGTTGTTTCGCTTGGTTTTCGGATACGCCGCGTGTTTCAATGAAAAAACGTTCGGCATCATTTAATGGTGATAGTGTTGCGGAGTGATTGCAATGGACGTCTTCTTCGAGTATTTCAAGGGCTGGTTGCGATGAAACGGAAGCTTCGGGAGAAAGGATGAGTGAGCGTATTTCTTGTGAAGCATCTGACCGGACAGCTCCTGGTTCGATGCGGATCAGTCCGTTGTAAGTGATTGCTGATACATCGTCGGCTATGCCGCGGATTATGGCTCGAGAAAAGGTGTCAGGAGCAGAATGGATGCTGGTTATGCGGAGTGAAGAGACACTCGTTCCGCTGCCGGAAAGTATGGCGAATACGTAGGCTTCGGCACCAGGAGCATCCATATGGAAAACGAGTTCTCCCGAACGGTCTTGCATGAAGAAAACGATGCGCTCATTTCTTTTTAAGGCGTAGGAGTTTTTTGTATCGCGAGAGATATCCCTGAAAAGAGTGTGCTTATTCATGTATAGATGTTGAAAAACTTGTATTGCAGTATCTTTTGATTTTTATGATCTATCCTACGCTTCCTTCCATCTCAAGATTGATGAGTCGGTTCAATTCGATGGCGTATTCAAAAGGGATTTCTTTAGCGACTGGTTCGATAAATCCGTTGACGAGCAGACCTTCCGCATCGGATTGCGAGAGACCGCGCGACATAAGATACAGCAGTTTTTCGGTGCCGATTTTTTCTACGGTGGCTTCATGACCGATGGAGGCGGACGCATTTTTCGAGTCCATAGACGGATAGGTGTCAGAACGCGATGCTTGACCGATGAGAAGAGCGTCGCAGACAACAGACGCTCTGGCATTTTCGGCGCCTTTGGCGATGTGGATGAGTCCGCGATATGATGTTTGTCCGCCGTCTTTCGAGATTGATTTTGAGATGACGCGTGATGAAGTATCCGGAGCAAGATGGACCATTTTTGCACCAGTGTCTTGATGCTGTTCCCGTCCGGCATATGCGATGGAAAGAACCTCACCTCGAGCACCACGTCCAGCCAAGTAGACGGCCGGATATTTCATTGTGATGCCGGAGCCGATATTGCAATCCACCCATTCGACGATAGCATCCTCATCTGCTCGAGCGCGTTTGGTGACGAGATTGTAGATGTTTTTGCTCCAGTTTTGGACGGTAGTATAGCGAACACGGGCGCCTTTTTTGGCGAAGATTTCAACGACTGCAGAATGAAGGGAAGATGAGCGATAAATGGGAGCTGTGCAGCCTTCAGTGTAGTGGACGAAGCTGCCTTCGTCGGCGATGATGAGCGTGCGTTCGAATTGTCCGAAGGCTTCTGCGTTGATACGAAAATACGCTTGAAGTGGCAGGTGCACATGGACTCCTTTGGGAATATATACGAATGAACCGCCCGACCAGACAGCGGAATTGAGCGCGGCGAATTTGTTATCATGGGGCGGTATGAGCGTCCCGAAATACTCGCGGACTTTTTCCGGATATTTTTTGAGTGCTGTATCCATATCGCAAAATATGACTCCTTGCCGGTCAAGTTCGCGGTTGATACTTTCATAGACGACTTCGGATTCGTATTGTGCTGAGACGCCAGCTAAGAATCCGCGCTCAGCTTCTGGTACGCCGATGCGATCATATGTTTCTTTGATTTCTTTTGGAAGGTCGTTCCAGCTTTTCGCTTGCCCTTCGGTCGCTTTGAGATAGTAAGTGATGGAATCGAAATCGATAGCAGAAAGGTCGGCTCCCCATTTTGGTAGTGGTTTCGATTGGAAGATATCATACGCATTCAGCCGGAATTGGCACATCCAATCCGGCTCATGTTTGATCGCTGATATTTCATTAACGACACTCGCATCCAATCCGGTTCCGGTCTTATGGACTGATGTTTCTGGCATGGAGAAGCCGTAACGGTAATCGTCTATCAGGTTGTCATGCGTATCGTTCATGGATGTTCGCCTGTATGATGTGGTATTCAGAATCGGTCAAAACCGGATGTTTCTATCGAGTGTGCGAGTTCATCTCCGCCGGTGGCAACGAGATGTCCGTTTTTAATGACGAGAATCTCATCGGGGGTTATGGCCTTGAGAAGTTTGGCGGAATGCGTGATGAATATTTTCGTGGTTTTTTCTGAAAGATGTGTTGCGAGGAACGCGGTAATGGTGCGAAGAGCATCCACATCGACGCCGGTATCTATCTCATCGAAGATGGCGACCTTCGGATCGAGCAATGCGATTTGGAGCGTTTCAAATTTTTTGCGTTCACCGCCAGAGAATCCTTCATTGAGCGACCGTTTGAGAAGCTCTTCATTGATATCGAGTTCTCGAGCGTAAGCGTCTATTTTTTGATGGAGATCGACTGGGTCAGCTTTTCCTTCGAGTGCGACGCGCATGAGATCGAAGAGGGTGATACCAGGCAAAGCGAGGGGTGCCTGGAAAGAAAGTGCGAGGCCTTTTTTGGCTCGTTCATGAGGAGCGCTTCCGATAAGCGGGTCATTCTCCATGTTTATCGATGATTCCGGATGTATGGAAAAGTCGGGATGTCCCATAACAGCGCTTGCAAGCGTGGATTTTCCAGAACCGTTCGGACCCATGATGGCATATGTTTTTCCTGTTTCGAAATGAAACGATATTCCATGGAGAATCTGTTTGTTTCCGATAGAAACGGAAAGATTGTTGAGAGTAAGCATAGGAGGTAGTCTTAGAAAGCGTGTTTTTGACGAGCGTCTTTTGGAAGGAGGTCATCAATGGAGATGCTTGAGAGAGTTTTCTCAATTTCTTTTTCCAGTATTCTCCAGACCTCGTTTGTTTGGCAGTGGCCAGGCTGGAGACAGGGAAGTGTTCCTTTGATCGGAGTGGAGAATGATCTAAGCGGGCTGTCGAGCTCTTTGAGGATGTCCCAGACTGATATTTCCCGAGCTGGACGAGCAAGCGAATATCCTCCATCAGCACCTTTTTTCGCTTCGACGATACCGACACGCCGCAAAGCTTGCAGGATCTTTTCGAGATAATCTTCCGGCAAGTGTTCCGTTTCAGCGATAGAGCGTATCGAAGCAGGCTCTGATAATCGTCCGAGGGCGATAACAGCTCGTAATCCGTAATAGGCTTTCTTGGATATTTTCATAGAAATCAGACTTTTTTTGTCTGATTTGAAAGTATCATTGTTGATGTGTCATGTCAATATGCATCATCCGAAATCGATGATTGCTTTTGTCGTTGCTTCATGGTATGTTTCTTAAACGATATTTTCTGAGAATAAGCCTTTTTACGGTATGATAAAAGCGAATGAAGCAGAAATCATGGCGCCAGCCGGAAGCTTCGAAAGTCTGGCAGCAGCGATCAAAGGCGGGTGTGACAGCGTCTATTTTGGCGTGACACAGCTTAATATGCGGGCTCGGTCGGCTGATAATCTTACGCTTGCCGATCTTGCTGAAGTCGCCCGCATTTGCCATAAGCACGATGTGAAGGCATATCTGGCCGTCAATACGCTCCTCTATGACCACGATACGGTTATCATGCGGAAGATCGTGGATGCAGCCAAATCGAACAAGATCGATGCTATCATCGCTTTTGATTTCGCGACGATACAGTATTGTAACGAGATCGGTTTTCCGGTGCATGTATCAGTGCAGTTTTCTGTCTCTAATTACGAGTCGCTCAGATTCTTCGCGAAACTTACCAACCGTGTCGTCTTGGCGCGTGAGCTGACGATCGATCAGATCCGGGCGATACACGAGAAAATCTTGGCTGAGCAATTGATGGGCAATGAAGGGCGGTTGATGGAAATCGAAGCATTCGTCCATGGGGCGCTCTGCGTGGCGCAGTCAGGCCGCTGTTTCATGAGTGTCTATACTGATAATGCTTCAGCGAATCGTGGCGCGTGTCGGCAGAATTGCCGGAGGCAGTACAAGGTGACTGATATCGAGACTGGCAAAGAACTCGTGCTTGATAATCAGTATGTGATGAGTGCGGCGGATATCTGCACGATCGATTTTCTTGATGAGCTTTTGCAGGCTGGCGTACAGGTGATGAAGATCGAAGGTCGGGGCCGGGCGCCGGAATATGTAGAAATCGTCACACGTGTCTATAAGCAGGCGCTTCGCGATATTGAGGAAGGGATCTATACGAAAGAGAAGATCGAATGGTATTATGAGGAATTGAAAACGGTATACAATCGCGGACTATCACGCGGCAATTATTATCTTGGCCGTGAGCTCGAAGCCTACAGCGATGCGCACGGATCAAAAGCGACGAAAGAGAAGCGTTTCATCGGGACAGTGCAGAAATATTTCGCCAAATCGGGCGTGGCGGAAGTTTTGGTCGAGGCAGGTGAGATAATGACTGGTGCAGATATCCTCATCATCGGTTCGACGACAGGAGTATATGAAGGCGTGATAACAGAGCTTCGCGACGCTGATGAGCAGGTCGTGGAAAAGGCGGGAAAAGGGATGACGGTTACGTTTCCGGTTGCGGAACGAGTGCGGGTGAATGATAAAGTATACATATGGGAACAAAGAAAATAACCCTCTGTCATAAGCGGAATGATTGTATCGGATGTGGATCGTGTGCGATGCTTTCCCCCGATCGTTTTTCGATGAATATTCAAGATGGTAAGGCGGATATGAAGGATGGACAATGGCATGGTGATGAGTTCGTCGTGGCTAAGATTGATGAAGACGAATATGATCTGAACAAGCAAGCCGCCGCCGCCTGCCCGGTTGGTATCATCCGATTGGATTAAATGCGGGTAATCGATGAGATAGTATGCAGCCATATTTGGGATTTTGGGGAGAATTGAAGAAACCATTCTTCGTTTTGGCACCGATGGCGAATGTTACTGATGCGCCTTTTCGACGTATTATCGCGGAGCATGGCAGACCGGATGTGACATGGACAGAATTCGTCTCGGCAGATGGTTTGTGTCATCCTGTTGGGCGCGAGGCATTGCTCCGTGATCTTTTGTATACCGAAGGCGAACGGCCGATCGTGACGCAGCTTTTCACAGCACATCCGGAGAAGATGTTCGAAGCAGCGAAGTTCGTGGCGAGTCTTGGATTTGACGGGATCGATATCAATATGGGCTGTCCAGACAAAAATGTCATGAAACAAGGCGCTGGAGCGACGCTTATGAAAAATCCCACACTCGCGCAAGCGATTATTCGTGCGGCGCAGGAAGGGGTAAGAGCAGCCGGGAAACAGATACCTATTTCAGTGAAGACACGGCTTGGATACAATGAAGATTTTTTGGAGGAGTGGTTACCAGCCTTGCTTGAAACTGGGCCGGCCGTTATCACGGTGCATGCGCGGACAAAAAAAGAGATGTCAAAAGTTCCGGCGAGATGGGAGCGTATAAAGCGGGCTGTTGAAATAGCTCGTGGATCAGGAACGCTGATCATAGGGAATGGTGATGTGAAGGATATTGCTGATGCTGAAAAGAAGATTCGCGAGACTGGCTGCGACGGCGTGATGCTCGGGCGGGCCGTTTTTGGTAATCCATGGCTGTTCAATAAGGAGAAGCAGAGCGTGACAGTGCGGGAAAGATTGGAAGCGGCGGTCGAGCACACGAAGCTTTTTCAGGAAACATGGGGGAATACGAAGAGTTTCGAGCTCATGAAAAAGCATTATCAGGCATATGTGAATCATTTTTCTTTGGCGAAAGAATTGCGTATCGAACTCATGGAGTGTCACGATGTTTCTGATATTGAACAGAGCATAAAGAAATTCTTAGTGGAGCATGACGATATCGCTCAGCACATCATATGAAAATAGCGGTATTGATATCAGGTGGGGTAGATAGCTCGGTGGCGCTCCGGCTTCTTCAGGAAGAGGGTCATGAGCTCCATGCCTTTTATCTCAAAATATGGCTAGAAGACGAATTGTCTTTTCTCGGCGAGTGCCCGTGGGAGGATGATTTGTCATACGTGCGAGCCGTGTGTGAACAGGCAGGTGTGCCGCTTTCTGTTGTGCCGTTTCAGAAGGAATATTGGGAACGGGTCGTGGCCTATACAATCGATGAGGTGAAACATGGCCGTACGCCCAATCCGGATATGCTCTGTAATGCTCGGATCAAATTTGGCGCATTTTATGATGCGTTCGGCAAGGATTTCGACAAGGTAGCAACCGGGCATTATGCGCAAGTGGAAAGAATTGATGAGTCGGAACGATTTTTTTCTTGGCTGCCGGACTCATCGGCGTTTTCGGCTAGCGAAAAGTTCCCCTCACTCGACGGCGGGACACAGGAAACTTTCCGATCCGAAAGCGCCGCTTCAGACAAGTGGCAGCAGGCAGAAAAAAATGTTCCAGCTCATCAAAAAGTGAATGAAAGATATCTTTTGAAGATGTCTCCAGATCTGATCAAGGATCAGACGTATTTCCTCTCACAGCTTTCGCAGGAGCAGGTGTCAAAGGCGCTCTTCCCGATCGGGAAATACGAGAAGCATGAAGTGCGCGCCTTAGCGGAAAAATTCGATCTCCCGAATGCCAAGCGTAAGGATAGCCAGGGCATCTGTTTTCTTGGTAAGATCCCATTCGACAAATTTTTGGAATATCATCTCGGCAAACGGCTGGGTCGGCTCATCGAATATGAGACGGGCAAGGTCATGGGCGAACATGACGGTTTCTTCTATTATACAGTGGGCCAGCGGCGCGGCATCCGGCTCTCGGGCGGACCGTGGTATGTGGTGAAGAAGGATCCGGAAACGAACGAAGTCTTCATATCGCATGGTGAGCATCATGAGCTTCTCGCGCGTGATCGCTTCATGGTGGGCGGATTGAATTGGATTGCGGGTGTTGTACCAGAAAAGAAAGAACTCATGGTTAAGCTGCGGCATGGGGCGAAGATGTATCCAGCCACGATCGAGTTTTTGGAAGATGAAAACGTAGAGGTCACGCTCAAAGAAAAAGACCCGGGTGTTGCCGCGGGCCAGTTCGCTGTTTTTTATGATGGGGAGTATTGTTTAGGTGGAGGAACAATTCTATAAATTCAATTTTCCTCCAATCTTATTTCTCATGAAAATTAGGAAAGAAAAAATCGTGTGGTTTGAGGAGCGGCTAGCAGACTTCTTCCAGAAGGCTGGGCGAGAGCATCTGCCGTGGAGGAAGAAGCGTATGACAGCGTATGAAGTGTGGGTTTCGGAGATTATGCTTCAGCAGACGCAGGTGGTGCGGGTGATCGGGTACTATATGAAGTTTCTGAAAAAGTTTCCGACCGTCGAGGCGCTTGCGCGGGCGACATGGGAAGAATTTCTGCCGTATTATGAGGGCTTGGGATATTATAACCGCGGGCGCAATATGCTCAAGGCGGCGCGGATGGTCGTGGATGGATATGATGGGAAGTTTCCGCGTGATCGGAAGCTCCTGGAAAAGATACCTGGTATCGGCCCGTATACGGCGGCAGCAATCATGAGTTTCGCGTACGGCGACAATCACCTGGCTTGGGATACGAATTTGTATCGTGTTATTGGTAGGTTTTTTTATGGTGGTAAACAGCTTGTCGCGGATGAGGCTTTTTGGGAAGACAAGTTTGCGATGCCGAAAAAAGAGATGAACGCGGCGCTTATGGATTTCGGAAGCGGTCTTTGTGTCTCTCGACCGAAATGTGAAGCCTGTTCCTTGAAGACAAGGTGTAGATATTATAAGGAGCAAGGAGTGCAGGAAGCGAAAAAGAAAATTCAAAAAAAATCGCAAAGAGATTGGAGCGAAGCGGCTGTTTCCGTATTCCTACACGAGAATCATAAGAAGTATTTTTCGGCGAATGAAAAAACGTATGAGCCGTTCATACTGCCGAAAGGTTATAATACGCGGGCCGGTATCAAGAAATATTTCCTTGAGAAGTATGGTTTGACGCTCGCGGTCCGTCCGCCGCATGAGAAAAAGATCGTCCACGGCCAGTTGATGATTTTCGTAAATGCGCAGATATTGCTTGGCAATCCGGTATTCTCTCTCTTTCCGAAAAGCGCTGTCGAGAGGTATAATAGAATCATCTTAGAAGCTGAAGGCCGTAAATCATAAGCAATTAAGGATATGCAGCTCAGATCCCTCAATGTCGCATTCTTCTTTTTGCTGCTTTTCATGGTTGGTCTGGCTGTTTTCTTCGTGTTTAAGCCGTTTTTGACGGCAGTAGTAGCAGCAGCTATTTTGACAGCTCTTTTCCGTGGAACGTACAGACGATTCTTGAAATGGTTTCATGGGCATAAGGCTTCCAGCGCATTCATGACATGTATTCTCGTTATTGTCATCATCGTTACGCCGATTTTTCTTATTTTGAGTCTGGCAATCAATGAGGCGACAGTGCTCTATCATGCTATAGGTGAAGAATCGTCGCTTGAAAGAATGCTAGAGGGCGGGCTTGAATGGTTAAGAAATGTGCCTCATGCTGGTCTTTTTTTCGATACCGAAACGCTGAGTCAGGAGCGTATTATGAGTGATATACGCGAATTGAGCCAAAATGCCCTCGGCTTGCTCCAGGCTGCGTATCAGGGTATCACGGATTTTGTTTTTTGGGTTTTTGTGATGTTTTTTACGCTCTTCTATTTTCTTATTGATGGCGATCGGATGCTGAAGCGGTTGATGGAGCTTTCTCCGCTTCGCGATGAGCATGATGCGCTCTTGGTCAAGAAATTCGTTTCGATCAGTCGAGCGACCTTAAAAGGGACGCTCGTTCTCGGATTCATACAAGGAATGCTCGGAGCGTTCGCTTTTTTGATCGCAGGTATTCCATCGCCTGCTATTTGGGGTGTCGTTATGGTACTTTTTTCAATCATCCCGCTTGCTGGATCGGCACTCATATGGCTTCCGGCTGGTATTATCCTTATTTTGCTCGGGGATACGTGGCAGGGACTTTTCGTCATTTCGTTCGGCGCTGGTATCATTTCAGTCGTTGATAATATTTTCCGTCCAAAACTCGTTGGTAAGGATACGCAGATGCATCCTCTCATGGTATTTTTCGCGACAATAGGTGGTGTTTCGTTATTTGGACTTTCAGGTTTCATTATCGGTCCTATTATCGTGGCGCTTTTCTTGGCGCTTGTAACTATTTACGGTATTGAGTTTCGTGATCAACTCAAAGCGTATAATGCTTAGTGTGTTTTTTGGATTTCGAGTGAGATAATGAAGCTTTGATACAGTACTATGGATGTATGGCAGCATCTTCCTGGTCATCTTGATCCGGTTGCTTTCATGATTGGAGCGATACCTGTCCGTTGGTATGCTCTCATGTTTTTGATTGGATTCGCAGCGGCTTTTTTCGCGTTTCGTTTATCATCGCGACAGCGGCTTGGTGACGTTCTTGATGAAGCAGGTATCGAAACAGTATTCGTCTGGGTTTTCTTCGGATCGCTGCTCGGCGCGCGTATCGGTTACGCCGTATTGTATGGCCTGCCTTTTTTTGTCGAACATCCATCGATGTTGTTCTGGCCGTACGAGAAGTCGATCGGTGTCTGGGTCGGATTTTCAGGCATGAGTTTTCATGGCGGGCTTGTTGGAGCAGTCGTTATGCTCTGGATATTTGCCCGTTCGCGACGTCTCTCATTTCTCCAGCTCGCTGATGAGCTCGCTTTAGTCGTTCCAATAGCGTTATTTTTCGGTCGTTTGGGGAATTTTCTCAATAATGAATTGCCTGGACGAATGACAGACGTCCCATGGGGCATGTTGTTTCCTCAAACGCCGCCTGCATGGGCGCTTCGTCATCCATCGACGTTATATGAAGCTTTACTTGAGGGTGGATTGTTATTTATCGTAGTGGCTGCGGTGAGACGACGTTATTCTGTGCCAGGGGTTGTTTCTGTCGTATTTCTTGGCGGATACGCATGCATCCGATTTATCGTTGAGTATTTTCGCGAGCCGGATCCGCAGATCGGCGTGCTTTTATTCGGGTGGTCGCTTGGCCAATGGTGCTCTACTGTTTTAGCGATTATCGTTGCTGTTTTTTCCATATGGCTGTCGAGGCAGAATAATGTTACAATACCAGAGAAGCATTAGATGATTTCTTGTTATGTCAGAAAAGAAGGCAGTCTATGTTCTGATCGGAACTATTGCTCTTATCGTCGCGCTTGTTTTGTGGGGGGTGAGAAGCGGACAATCAGACAAAAATATCCAGGATGATCAATCCCAGATCGTCTATTATTATGGAGATACCTGTCCGCATTGCAAAGTCGTGAGTGAATTTCTAGAATCGAATCATATCGCTGATACTGTCGCATTCATTAAGAAAGAAGTGTGGAACGATCAGAAGAATGCTGCTGAAATGGAGCGTAGGGCTGCGGCATGTGGTATCGACCCTGAACAGATTGGTGTACCGTTTGTCTATGGTGGTGACGGGAAATGTTATATAGGTGAACCGGATGTCAAGAAATTCTTCGGTATGAAGGCTGGACTTATTGTCTCGCAAGAGAGCACCAGTTCTGGTCAATAGTGTGGCTTAATCGGATACATGATTTTCATGGAATTACGAACACCAAAATCCCTTCTCGATATGCAGCGACCAGCCCGTCGGCCGGTTCTTGATATGGCTGTTCGCGGAGTATCGCGCCAGAATGCCATAGTGCGGAAACAATCGGCAGCGCCTGTCCGTCCATCCTGCACATCTCGGAAGAGTCTTGACGGCGTGAAGCCTGATCGTAGGACGTTGATCAAAGAGATCAAGCATCGACCGTTGAAGGATACTTTGTGGCGTTTTTGGCGACGTACAGAAATATATTCGCGTCGAGCACGTCGTATCGCATCGAGGTTTATTCCTGATATAGCGCCTCGAAAAATGCTTTATGGATCGCTTGTCGGAGGTATTGCATTCGGCATGGTTTCTATGGCGTTTATGGAGCGTTATCTGGATGATGGTGTTGCGGCAAGCAGTTCAAAAAATCAAGCGGTGCAGGCCATTTCGAATCAGGCAGAAACAGATCAAGAAGTGACGTCATATGATAAGAATGACGACCTGTTTCTTCAATATTTCAGCGAAGAAGCTTCTGATCAGTATGAACAGAGCGTTCGCGATATGGTGAAAGGCTATCCTATCGAAGATATGCTGCCATATATTTTTGAAAAAGATCGTACGGTAGCGGCGTTCCTGATTGGTATTGCTAAAAAGGAAAGCAATTGGGGTAAGCGCGTTCCGGTACTTGATGGTCAGGATTGCTTCAATTATTGGGGGTACCGCGGTGTACGCCGCATGATGGGTACAGGAGGACATACATGCTTTAATAGTCGGAAGGATGCTATTGATACGGTCGCAAAACGTATTGAGAAGCTGGTATATTCTGAAAAGCTTAATACGCCCGCTAAAATGATTGTTTGGAAATGCGGATCAAGCTGTGATGGACATAGCCGCGAGAGCGTGAAGAAGTGGATTAGCGATGTTGATATGTATTTTGAACAGTTGAATGAAGAGGGAACGGAAGAATGAGTGTGTCCGGTAACATGCGCTGGAAGCCTTGCATATTTTTTGTAAGGCTTTTGCTTTGTTTAAGCCATTTTCTTCAAAAAAAGTGGATAATAAGATTGACGAAAACCGAAGAAACTGTTACCATGATACCTACGTTCCTGAAATGATTTTTCGTACATGCCGGTAATCCGGTTCATGGAACGTTTCACTAAAATGCTGTTCCGGAGGGGTTGCTTGAAAGCTTGTTGTTCTGGCTTTGTTGCAAGAGGGGGACGGATACGATATGAAGGATAACGGGAGTAGAGGAAGCTTGGGAGGTGGCTTGCTACGACTGGTAAAATTTCAAGGGCATTCTCAGCCGGTGCGATACTGGCGGACTGTCCTGACGGTACGAAGAGGGCTGATTATGCCGGCTTCGGCTGTATTTATTGCGATAACCGCTTCGGGTATCGCGCTTTTTGCGGCTGATGGAACGATTCCGGTCGCTGAAGCCGAACATGTATCTGAAGTTTCAGATGCTGCTCAGGAACGATGTATATGGGAGAGAGATAGGGATGTTTTTTCGGTGTTGCAGAATGATGGGACGTTAATTCTTCGAAATGAATCGGAATGTCAGTCGTCATCGGTATCATCCGCAGATGATGACCGTTCGGATGCTGTTGATGGGACGATGAGCCGGATGATCGGAGAGTTAGCGCAAGGATATCCGATAGAAGCTATGGCACCGGATATATCTCGTTATGATCGGGGCGTTGCAGCGCTCATTGTCGGTATCGCCAAGAAAGAAAGCGATTGGGGAAAGCACTCACCGCGTGCTGCGGATGGCTCTGATTGTTACAATTATTGGGGATGGAAGGGCGCAGGAACAAGAGGAATGGCTATGGGGCACGGGTGTTTCGGTACTCCGGAGGAAGCTGTGAAGGCAGTGGGTGATAGATTGACACAGTTAGTACAACAGCATCAGACGAGTGAGCCGAGCGGCTTAACGGTTTGGAAATGCGGATCAAGCTGTGCGACACATAGTCGTGAGAGTGTCTTGAAATGGATTAGTGATGTTGATTTTTATTATAGGAAGATAGCGAAGAGTTAGCGGCAGGTACGATGAGGCTTTTCCGAAGGAGAAGCTTTTTTATTATGTTTCGGTTATAATAAAAGGTAGTAAGGAGTTTTACTTTTCGTATGTCATGGATTTTCGTGGCGCTTGCCGGATATTTTTTCAATGCCATCGCAGCGTTGATGGATAAGTTCTTGTTAGCAGGACGTATAAAAACGCCAGCGATGTATGCTTTTTACGTATCGCTTTTCAGCCTTTTTGCGTTAGTGTTCTTTCCGTTCGGGTCGGGATTTTTCGGATGGTTTCCGACAGTTGTTGCTCTTCTTTCCGGTATTTTATTTTTGTATGGTCTTGTCGCTCTATATTCAGCTGTGCAACATCATGAAGTATCGCGCATATCTCCGCTTGTCGGCACGATGGCATCAGTCGTCGCTTTCGGTGCTGCGCTTGTTCCTGGAATATTGTTGAAATCTTCTTTGCCTGACGTTGTTCTTGTTTTGGCGTTAATCCTTCTGATTGCTGGCGGTTTGCTGATTTCATTTGATCTTCCGTTTCGTCGTGGTGAATCCATCCCGTTCGGATCCGTAGTGCTTGCCGGGCTTGGTATGGGATGTTCTCTGTTGCTATTGAAGTATGCATATATCGAGAGTGATTTTATAAGCGGACTCGTGTGGTCGCGCATAGGCATGTTCATTGGAGGCATTTCGCTCTTGATTATTCCGCGTTATCGAAAAGAAATTCTTCAGAGCCATCAAGAAACCGAATCTTCGCAATCGAACCGATCATTCACTACGAGCGCATATTTCATAGTGAATAAGACATGTGCTGGTATTGGAACGTTTCTAGTGTCATATGCGGCTTTCCTTGGGCCAGTTTCGTTTGTTCAGGCGCTTTCTGGGGCACAGTATTTTTTCTTGCTCCTGCTCGCTTTTCCGCTGTCTTTCCGTTTTCCGTTAATTTATGATGAGAAGTTGCTTTTTTGGGATTGGTTTCAAAAATTCGTGGCAATCGGATTTATCGCTGCCGGTCTCGGTATTGCTGCTGCGAATGGAGTGACGTTGCTGATGTAAGTAGCTATATTCATTATGAAGCATATTCTCAAAGTATTCGGTATCATTTTGCTTTCTGTTTTCGGCTGTATCATCGCGTTGTTCGCCTATTTCAATTTGCCTGGACCGGCGCCGAGAACGGATGCAAAGCTCGGCATGACGTTTTCATCGCGTTACGCTTCTGATCTCGGGCTTGATTGGAAAGAAACCTACCTTGCTTTGTTGGATGATGTGGGAGTCCGGAAGCTTCGATTGCCGGTTTATTGGGATCTTGTTGAGCCGACTGAGGGAGAGTATAACTGGGATGATCTTGATTGGCAGCTTGCGGAAGCCGAAAAACGTCATGCAGAGGTAATCTTAGCGATCGGATTGAAGGTGCCACGCTGGCCGGAATGCCATATGCCGGCATGGGCAGCCGGTGATGACGAAAAACGCCGCATAGCGCTGCTTCATTTTATGGGGCGAGTTGTGGAGCGATACCGTTCTGATACGACTGTCGTGAAGTGGCAGGTCGAAAATGAGCCATTTTTGGCATTCGGTATCTGCCCGTCTTTTGATTCCGGATTTCTTGATCAGGAAGTGGCCTTCGTAAAGGAACTTGATCCTTCCCGTCCGATACTCCTGACTGATAGTGGAGAATTATCGCTTTGGTATGGAGCGGCGAGTCGTGGCGATGAATTCGGTACGACTATGTATCGCGATATTTATAGCAAACATGTAGGAGGATATTTTACGTATCCTATCGGCCCGAACTTTTTTCGTTTTAAAGCTTGGATAGTCAAAACATTTGCTCACCAATATCATCTCATGGTCATTGAGCTTCAGGGAGAACCATGGGCGAGCGGTTGGGTGGCTGATATGCCGCTTGAAGAGCAGTTTCGCACTATGGATGAACATAAGCTTCGTTCGAATGTCGAATATGCTGAACGTGTCGGTTTTCCAGAGATATATCTTTGGGGCGGAGAATGGTGGTATTGGATGAAAACGAAGAAGGATTACCCGGCTGTTTGGGAAGCTGGAAAAGAGCTTTTTTCTGGTCATGCATCATGAAGAATCATATTTTTTCTGATAAGCATATCGTGCTTGTTATCCATAATGTTCGGAGCGCCCACAATGTCGGATCGCTCTTGAGAACCGCTGATGGAGCCGGGGTGAGTCATGTCTTTTTGACAGGTTATACGCCAGCTCCGCCGGTTGATGGTGCAATTCGTGTAACAGACGCTGAAAAAGCGATAAGAAAAACGGCATTGGGTGCGGAACGATCGGTATCATGGAAGAAATATGCGTCTATCGGTAGAGTGTTGAATCAACTCGTATCGGATGAATATGAAATCGTTTCTCTCGAGCAGCACGCAAGAAGCATCGGGTATGAAGAATATCATCCAGCCGACCGCGTAGCTTTGATTGTCGGGAATGAAGTTCTCGGTATTAGTCAGAGCGTTTTAAAGCGTTCTCATGTGATTATCGAATTACCTATGTTCGGTATGAAGAACTCGCTCAATGTTTCGGTAGCGGGCGGTATTGCTCTCTATTCGATAGCTGCTAATATGAAATCATAAGGGTATCATCGCCAGATTTTGAAGATATTATGAAAAAGACAGATAAAATCGCCATATTCGATATCGACGGGACTATTTTCCGCAAGAATCTTCATTTTGAGCTTATCAATGAGCTCGCTTGGATGAAAGTCTTTCCTGTCGATGTGCGTAATACGTTGACTGACCTTTACACTGGCTGGCTTGAACACGAAGGCACGTACGAGGATTACCGGAAGGCTTTGGTTGATCTTTATGCAAAACATATCAGAGGGTGTAAGCGTGATGATGTTTTGAAGGCGAGTAAGTTAGTCATACCGTTTCATGCCCGTCGCACCTATATTTTCGCTGAACGGCTTATTAAGAAGCTGAAGAGCGAAGGGTATCATATGCTCATCATTTCCGGTTCTCCTTCGGAGATTGTTGAAGAATATAATGCGCAGTATCTTGGATTCGATTATGCGTTCGGCAGCGTTTATGAGGTGGATAATCACGGGCGCTATACTGGCGAGGCGACATTCGAGCCATCCAAGGATAAAGGTCGTCTTGTCAAACAGTATATGTACGAGCATTCCCTTTCGTTTGATGGATCGTATGGTATCGGTGATACCGAATCTGATATAAGCTTTTTGAAACTGGTCGAGCATCCGATAGCGTTCAATCCGAATCAGAACCTTCGGGCAGCAGCCGTTGACGGCGGCTGGCGTGTTGTTGTCGAGAAAAAGGATGTTATCTATGAGATGACACCAGAATGTTTCACAGACCCGAAGATTTGAGATAAGACAGGTTTCGTTCATGTTGGACAAGATAATGTCAGGATTTTTCATTTCGTTCGATATTTCTTTTGAAAACGATTTTCGTAATCGTTTCGTTGATATGAATGCAGCCGTGTTATGAAGGGAAAACGGATTTGCAAGATGTCAGGAACGCATGAAGGTGGTATGATAGGGATAGTTTCATCGCGTATGCAGTTTCCATATGGACTTGAATAAATTTATCGACAATTTCCTGAAGAGAACGCTGTGGATTTGGCTGCCGTTTTATGCATTCTTCATATTGCTTCAGGCATTTTCGGAACGTTCTGAAAAAAAATGACGATACGTTTTTCGCGATCGATAATTGTCTTTTGGAGAGGATGCGCATTCATACTTTGGATGGCGCTTATTTTTTTGTTATCGGCTATGCCAGGTTCTGAAAATGGGTCGCATCTTCCCATTTGGTATACGCTGATCCGCAAAGGAGCACATGTTTTTGAATTCGCTGTCCTGACGCTTCTCGCATGTCGTTTTTTTGAGTCTATCGTCCCCGGCGTGCCATCGCGTAAGACGATTTTTTTCGCTGTGTTGATGGCATTTATCTATGCGTGTACTGATGAATTCCATCAGGCGTATGTTTTCGGACGTTATTCACGCGTAACCGATGTGCTTATCGATAGTTTCGGAATCTTTCTGATGGCTGGGTATGTCGTCTTCTTGAAGAAACAGCGTTGAACATCTTTGTTATCTTTCTTCTGCGAACAAGAAAAAACTCCCCGATGAAGGGAGTTTTTTCTATCGTGAAAGGGATTATTTTACCGATTCGACGAATTTTTCGAAGACCTTAGGATTCTCAACGGCCATTTGCGAGAGCACTTTTCGATCGAGCATGATATTCTTCCGTTCTTCAATCGCTATGAAATCACTGTAACGGACATCGTGCTGACGGAGCGCTGTGTTGAGACGGGTAATCCAGAGGCGACGAAATGAACGCTTCTTGGAACGACGGTCACGATGCGCATATTTTCCGGCTTTGATGACTGCTTCTTTGGCTTTAGTGAAAAGGTTTTTTCGTCCCCAGCGGAAGCCTTTAGCAGCCTTCAGGACGTTCTTATGGCGTTTCTTTGTCATGACGCCGCGTTTGACTCTGGACATAGGGGATGATGTGCTTGCAACTTACAACTGATACTTCATCAGCAGGGCAGTTCGTATGCTGCGGATCGTTAGTTAATTATGCATTGATGACTTTCTTGATATTGCGTTCGATAGCTGGATAAACATCCTGATCACGGCGCTTCGAGCGTACTTTTTTTCCGGTATCACGGGTGTTGTAATGATTGTTACCAGTAGAACGAACTTTGAGTTTGCCGCTGCCGGTGACTTTCACTTTTTTAGAGATCGAATTCCGAGTTTTCTGCTTCATAATCGATGTAAGAAATTAAGCTTGCTTATTCTGCGACGATCAGGGCGTTGAATCCCATCGGTCCGCGTTTTACTTCCTCTTCGAAACGATGCGGTACGGTGATGCTTTCTATGAATTGCACCAAGTTTTCCTTGGCTTTGTCTTGCATCGCTTTTTCGCGGCCACGGAGGACAATTTCAACGCGTACTTTATTGCTCTTCTTAAGGAATTTTTCAGCCTGAGTTTTTTTGAAGAGGAGATCGTGCTGGTCTGTTCGGAAACCGATACGGATACCTTTGATTTCGATTTTCTTTTGCTTAGCCTTTTGCTGCTGCTCCTGTTTGGCTTGACGATACTGAAGTTTGCCGTAGTCGGTTATCTTGCAAACCGGAGGACTCGCAAGCGGAGAGACTTCGACAAGATCAGCCTCTTGCTCTTTAGCTAGTGCTAAAGCATCAGCAAGGGCGATGATCCCGTGATTTTCACCAGCCATGTCAATAACCACTACTTCAGAAGCGAGTATTTGTTCATTGACGCGTAGGCGTTCTTTCACTTGTACTTTCGGTTTTGGCCGATTGTGTCGTCTTCGTCTCATTGGTAACTTTTTAGCCCGGCAGCTGGGGAATATTCAGGAATTTCCTGGTATTTTTCAGCCTTTTCGAGCTGGATTATGTGGAGTTGATGGGAATCGCACCCATGTCCAGAGATGTCATTCCAAAATAGTCTACAAGCTTAGTGCCGCTTAGTATGAAAAGAAAGGGTAGAAGCGAACGAAATCCCTAGCTAGTCGGACCTTCTGCAACAAATCTCGGAAATGAAGGAGAGGAAGAATCCCGAGTTGTCCCGACAATTATGACACCGGATGACCCATATCGGGAGTGAGGGGTCCGATGGCTCTGGCGATTAAGCGAGAGCAGGGGCGAAAGAAGGAGCAAACGCTGAAGCGAATGCGTTCTTGGCCTTAGTGATGAAGTTTGCAGTTATCATCATGATGGCGATTTTTACGACCATGCCATCAAGGTCGGCTTGCGTATTTTGAAAGTACGACCTGTCGAATCTAGACAACCCCGCGCTGATCATTTCGAATAAATGCGCAGTGCGCGGTAGTCTACTGTTTGAGTGCCCGGTCTATTCGGCGTTTCACCTCTCTTTTTCCGATATCATGCCGCTTATCAAAGGCTTTTTTACCTTTTCCAATGGCAAATTCCAACTTCACGAGTTGTTTCTTAGTATACAGACGAATAGGCACTAATGTCAAGCCTTCTGCGCGTGATTTTCCTATCAACGAACGAATCTCTCTCTTGCGTAAAAGAAGCTTACGTGATCTAGTATCATCATGGCGAGTATCTTTATGGGCATGCTGATAGCGTGGAATCAGAGCGTTTGTAAGGTATAATTCGTTTCCTTTGGCAGTGACGAAAGCTCCTTTAAGGCTTGCATGGCCTGTTTTGACGGATTTTACTTCTGATCCAGTCAATACAATTCCCGCCTCAAACCGGTCAGAAAGGGCGTAATCGAAACTTGCTCGCTTGTTGGTGGCTATGTTGGTCATGCTCTGACTATGTCATATATGGCTTAAAAAAACAACTTTTCGATTTGACGGATACCTGAGAAGCTGGTATTTTTAGCTGTCGTTCTTTTACAAAGTAGG